>Ga0315282_10000724_pt1 | contig 64621 bp, 59 predicted proteins | sample YL17G07_20_MG_FD_203693 | JGI IMG/M metagenome (GOLD analysis project Ga0315282, IMG submission 203693) | Sediment microbial communities from Yellowstone Lake, YNP, Wyoming, USA - YL17G07_20 | ecosystem: Environmental > Aquatic > Freshwater > Lake > Sediment | place: USA: Wyoming | collected...
CCTCCTTGATCTTATCGGCGGGAAATCTATATCATCGATAAAATTATATAATAGTTCCGGGGATAAAACAAGCTTTTTATCGACGATGTCCCGACGATAAAACCTAAGGGGTTACGACACAGCCTCGATCTGGATGCCAGGCCAATAAACCGACGGCTTCATTGCTTTCATTTATCTTAGCAACCATTTTATTAAAAACTTCTCTGCCGGGTTTCTTTGCGCTCTTACTTTCAATAAACCTTTCTACGATCTCAAGCTTTTCGCGTTTTGCGTATTCCTCAAGTTCAACAAGTTGTGCCTCAATAGACATAACTTGTCTTTCTTCATCTTCGGTACTTTTGCGCGCATAAAGAAAATATTTTGTCTTCATTTCTTCACCTCCAAGTTATTGGTCGCCTTTGGCCCTAAGATGTAAAGCGTGGGATAGAGAGACTTCCCTCTAATCTTTAAAAAAAATTGGAAAACAAACAATTTTTAACCCTCAATAGTTAAAAATTTTTTGTTGGTGGCGAAGCCACCGCGAACCGCCGCCTGCTGGATAGAAAAGTTCTTTTAGATTTCAAAAAGCCCTTTGATTTAATTCCTTATTATAAAAGAAGTTATGATGAAAATTTTTTGGCGCAAAAGGATTTTAAAAATCTATCTTCTTCTGCGAAAAATCCGCGAAGTCAAATCTGGTCGCACTTATTGAACGCAGTGCGAACCTATTTTGAAAAATTGACTACTGAAATCTAATCTATGCCACCGCGCGCGGAGCGCGCTGCCGTATCTCCCTTTTCACCGCTCGGCTTCTGTAGGCAGAAGCCTCGCTGGGCGGCCGCCTTGGGGCGGCCTTCTTGCTAATGCAATGCGTGTACGGCTTTGCTTGCGGCTGGCAGCTGGGTGGGGGCAGCTGCCAGCCGCAGCGTCCTCACACCAACAAGTTTTTACCAGCTAAAAAATTTTGTTTCTAAGACGAGTTCGTCCACCTTGCCGCTACTGCTTCCTAAAAACTACACGGACGCGGTAACGCAAAGCCTCTCCCAAACAAAGCTTGAGAAGCGCAGGCAAAATTTTGACCGCACCAAAATCTTGCCAAAAGAAACCGATATTTCAAAGGGGCGGAAAATTAGTTTGAAAACATCCAATTTTGTAGTAAACTATCACTAGTTATTGAATAGTTCCTATTAATAAGTATTTATATATAAGATTATATAAATTAGTCTTCCAAATGTCAAGAAAATGTTTGCCAAAAAGATAAGAGAGCTACGGAATAAGAAAGCTTTATCTCAAGAAAAATTAGCACGTCTCGCCAACGTTTCGTTTGTTACAATTGTTAAAATTGAATCCGGTGAATCAAAGCACCCCACAATTCAAACAATGGTAGGAATAGCCAAGGCTTTAGGTATTTCTCTTGATGAATTGGTAAAAGGGTTATAGCAGAAATTGAATTAATAAGATGTTTTTTACTCAAGGAGGATTAATATGAAATTGGGCGTAGTCTGTTTATTTTTGTTAATGGTGTTAGCGGGATGTGCAACAGTTAGCTTGCAAGATGTAACTGCGGTTAATAGGCAAAATTTGTTGCGACTTTCTATAGGTATGTCAAAGAATGAGGTATTAAATGTTATGGGAACAGAAACTAAAACAGCAAAAGTAGCATTACACCAATATGGTAATTGGGCAGAAACACCCGTAGAAAATATGAAAATTAACAATCCATATAGAAGCGAAATCTTACAAAGCAAGGATAAAACATTTGAAGTTTTGTATTATGTTACAGATGTTAGGAAATCCGATATCAACACAAGCGAGGATGAGCTTACCCCTCTTGTTTTTGATAATGGTAAGCTTATAGGCTGGGGCTGGAGTTTTTTAAACGATAATGTTCAGAGGTATGAATTAAGGGTGCGATAAAAATCGCGTAAAAGTCGAAACTAAAATGAGCAAAACAGTTTATTTTCTAGGTGCAGGTGCCACGAAAGCCGCGGCGCCCGAAGCGCCCACAAATAAAGATCTTGTAAAAAATGCGCTTATGGATTTTGTTAAATCAGATGATGCACAAGCCTTATTAGACTTTATCGCAGATTTATTTCATAGGACAAATCCAGTAATTGATAATCAAATATGGAATTTATTAGATTACATAATACAGCAGGGTAAATCACCGTGTTCAAAATATAATCTTGAACAAATAATCGCATTGAGAAAACGTCTCCTACATTTAATTATTCGGGAGTTTCAGAAAAGCCTCGAAGTGGCAGAAATGAGAATTCATGATATGTTTGTAGAGAAAATAAAGGATTCTGAAACTTCTATTATTTCTACAAACTATGACATCTTGATTGATTCTGCGTTATCAAAAGCAATAGGGTTTAATTATGGAACTAAAGCGCGAAGCTGGATTACTGGCGGATATGATGACAATGGTGGTTTTCAAAGACCAGCGATATATCAACCTGGGCTTTCATTGAATAAGGGCAGAATAGCGCTTTTCAAAATACATGGATCTTTAAATTGGCTTTATTGCTCTAAATGCGATGAAGTAGATATAACGATAGACAAAGGTGCGGTACGAACAGTAACCGGAGATTATTATTGTTTTAATAAACACTGTACCAATAAGTATGAGTCATTATTAATAACTCCAACAATGTTTAAAAATTATGAAAATAGGTTCATTAGAGAAACTTGGGAATATGCTGAAAAAGCATTAATAGATGCAGAACGCCTAGTATTTGTAGGGTATGCTTTAAAGGATGAAGATTATCAAATAAGATGCCTTCTAATGAAGGCTCTCCTAAATAAAACGCGTGGATATATCGAGGTTATTGTCATAGAAAGAAAACCAGAGAATAAAAAAGATGAACAATTTTTGAAAGAAAACATTAAGAAGAAATATGAAGATTTATATGGGAGAATTGACTTCAGGGCAATAGGATTTACTGGATACATTGATAGTATGAAATAAGTGGGTACAAAAGCATGAGATATTTTCAATGAATAGCAGACATTTTTAGTTTCGATCGGGAAGACGTAGTTGGGTCAAAGATAAAAGGAGTTCTTTTCAGAAATATTCCCGTTAACATATAATTTTTCACCTCTTTTTTAATAATGGGGGGTAAACATGAAATCCGTTTTTACTCTGATCTCGGTATTGTTAGTACCGATTTTTGTTTTGAACATATTAGGGGATATTGTAGCAGGAATTTGGCTCGCAATATTACGCGACTGGGAAGCACTTTGGATTGGTATTTTAGCTATATTTGCATCTCATTTTCCACTTAGTCTTCTTCTTATGGTCGGTATGCTTTTTGCATTGCCAGCACAATATTTCATTAAGAAAAAGAATAAAAGTGGGATATTAGTTTGTAGTTTTTTTAGCCTGTCTTATACTTTGGCGTTGATAACAATTTGGAGCCTGATGGTCTTATGGTTTTTTATAAGTTCAGCGACTTCTCAAAATATTATACCGCGCTTATTATGGTCTTATGGGACAGCAATGAGCCCTTGGATGTTTTTTGCTCAGAAAGACCAGCAAGGTGAAGATGGGAATGAATATTCGATGATTTCGTTGCTTTTTGCAGAGGTCGCATATATCTCTGCTATGATAATGATCTTATTTCTAAAAGCAACAATGATTAATGTTTTAGCGGTCTTTGGAATCATAATGGGGGTTTGTTTAATTATCGAAATAACAATTGGGATTAAGAGTAGTAAAGAATCTTGGCGTTCAGAAACAATTGTATAAACATGATAATTGAATTTATAAAAGATGCGTCAGTAGTCATTGGCCTCTGGGTAGTATTTTATAAAATTGCTGCTTGGCATCTAGAGCATAGAGGGAAAAGAAATATTGAACTCGCTGAAGAAACGCTTGCACTTTTCTATGAAGCTAGAGATGTTATCTCGTGGATTCGTAATCCTATGGGGTTTGAGAATGAAACAGATTCTGTTGTGCAAAAATCTAATGAGAGCACGGAAGAATTTAAGGCACGCAAAAATGCCAGCGTTGTTTTTGTAAGATATAACCAGAACAAGGAGCTATTCAATAAAATTCAGTCTCTCAGGTATAGATTCATGGCGCAGATTGGGAAAGAAAAAGCGAGGCCGTTCGATGATTTAAACCATGTTATTAAAGAAATCATTTTATCTGCGCGGCAGTTAGCTAGATTATGGCCGGAAAAACATTTTGCAAATGAAGAAGAAAAAGAAAAGTATTATAAACGAATTAGAAAAGCGGAAGATATATTTTGGGATACATTCGGTGAGGATGATCCTATCAACCCAAAAGTAGATAAAATTATTTCAGATATCGAAGAAATTTGTAGAAATGTAATTATGGCGAAAGGTACTTTGCATGGTCTATTAAATTGGCCTATTAAGAAACGGGCTAAGAACGGGACGTTATAAAGTTGTTCTTTATGGCGTTTTATAGTTTTTAGGAATACTAAGATTTTTCTTGATTTTCGGTCATCCGTTCATTATAATGAACATGTGTTCACTTTAATGAACGGAGATAACATATATGCTAAAAGACATTTTAATTAGAACTGTAGAGCAGCGTATCTTAAGCCTGTTTGTGGCTAATCCGGATAAGGTTTTTTATAGCAGAGAAGTTTCGAAAAAGATAAAAATAAGCCTTGGAGCTGTGAGCAATGCGTTGCGATTGTTAGAGAAAAATAATGTCCTCACTTCCGAAAGGAAGGGAAAAACGAGTCTCTATACCTTAAAATTACCGAATGAGTGTTTAGGGCGGTTTAAGATCCTGAATACCTTGCTTACCTTGGAACCTTTGGTTGAGAAGCTGAAGAATATTTCCAGGCGTATTATTCTATATGGCAGCTATGCAGCCGGTACGTTTACTTCCGACAGCGATTTGGATCTGTTTATTGTTTCTGAGAAGCGGGAGGAAGCGCTGAAAGCGATAGTTAATTTTAAGTCAAATATAGCTGAGATTAAGCCGGTGATCAAGAAGCAAGTCGAATGGATGCAGCTTGAAAAAAGCGAACCGGAATTATTCAGTGAAATCAATTATGGTATCATTTTGTGGGAGAAGCCGATAAATGAATCAGGCTTTTAAGGAAGCGCTCGAAAAGAAAAAGATTTTTCATTTTTCCAAGGCAAAAAGCCTGATGGATAAGGAATTAAAGGTTGCTCTTGATGATCTTGCCGAGGCCAAGGATAGATTTAAGAATGAACGTTATAAATACGCAACGATAAATGCTTATTATGCGACATTCCATGCCGCTCGCGCATTATTGTTCTCCAAAGGATACCGAGAAAGAAGCCATTACGCCTTATACATTGCCATCGAAGCCTTATTCGTAGACACAGGCCTATTAGCCAAGCGTTATTCCCATATCTTAAAAGATAGCATGTCCTTGAGGGAAGATGCTAATTATGGCGGCGAGTTTTCTAAAGACGGAGCGTCTTTAAGTATGAATAATGCCGAAGAGTTCATAAATAAAGCCAAAGAAGCCCTTTCTAGGGATGTATAATAAGTGATTTATGGATCCACAAGATGACAATCAAAAACGCCATGATATTATCCAATCTATCCGGAAGTTAGACTCAAGTTTATCCTCTCTTAATCAACAGAAACAGCAGTTACTCCGTGAACTAAAATCCGTTCCGATAAGCGAACGCTCCGTTACAATTTCAGAAGAAATTTCTTCTGATGAAAAAGTTAAGTTATTCAAAGAATTATTCCGCGGAAGGACGGACGTATACGCAAAACACTGGACAAGCAGAAAAACAGGCAAGTCCGGCTATAGCCCTGTCTGTAAAAATGAATGGGTACCTAAGATTTGCCAGCGGTCAACTGTTAGATGTTCCGAATGCCCCAATCGCGAATTCCTGCCTTTTGATGAATCTACGATATTGAAACATCTAAACGGCAGCATTATCGCGGGGATTTATCCTTTGCTGGACGGGGATGTCTGCTATTTTCTTGCTGTAGATTTTGACAAAGAAGGCTGGCAGGATAATATAATCGCTTTTAAGCAAACTTGTTCCGAACACAATGTTTCTGTGGCTATAGAGCGTTCGCGTTCGGGAAACGGCGCGCATGCTTGGATATTCTTTGAGGATAGGCTTCCGGCGTTTACTGCGCGGCGCCTGGGTTCATTTTTACTTACCGAGACTATGTCTAAACGTTACCAGTTGGATATGAAAAGTTACGATCGCTTGTTTCCTAATCAAGATACCCTGCCGAGGGGTGGTTTCGGTAACTTAATAGCCCTGCCGTTACAGAAAGAAGCAGCCAAATTCGGCAACAGCATTTTTGTTGACGATAATTTCAAGCCGTATCCTGATCAATGGGAATTTTTAGGCTCTATTAAAAAGATGCCTATCGATGAGGCGGAGCATTTGGCGAATAATGCGGCTGCGCAAGGCAAAGTTATCGGTGTGCGTATAAGCCCAGTAGAGGATACCGATCCGCCTTGGTCGCGTCTGCCTTCCGGTAAGAAGCGATACTTACCGGCCATAGGTAATTTACCGGAAAGCATCGATTTGACTGTTGCGAACAGAGTTTATATAAAGACCGATATTTTGCCTTCGGTGCTATTGAATCAGCTTAAGCGTTTAGCCGCTTTTCAAAATTCAGAATTCTACCGGCGTCAAAGTTTGCGGTTATCAACGTCGTTAACTCCGCGAGTCATATGCTGTTCGGAAATCATGGATGGTTATCTCTCGTTGCCGAGAGGATGCCTTGATGATATCTGTTGCGTATTAAACGAATACGGCATTAAGGCAGAAATTAAAGATAAGAGAGTTTTGGGCATAACGAAGCGGTTCCGGTTTCATGGTAAGCTTACTAAAGAGCAAAAACCAGCAGCTAAGAAGATTCTGTCTTCAGAAATTGGCGTACTATCTGCGCCGCCTGGAACGGGCAAGACTATTCTTGCGATTTATGCTATCGCTAAGCGTAAAACAAATACTCTTATATTGGTTCATCGTAAGCCGTTGATGGAGCAGTGGCGTAAACAGCTATCTGATTTCTTAGGTTTAGATGTTGAAAAGATCGGCCAGATTGGCGGCGGCAGGGACAAAACTACCGGCGTGTTGGATGTTGCTATGATACAAAGCCTGGAAGATAAAGGCAGCGTAGATGACCGCGTAGCCGATTACGGCTTTGTGATAATCGATGAGTGTCATCATGTCGGAGCGGTATCGTTTGAGCGTGTGATGATGGAGGCAAAAGCCAAATTTGTTTTAGGCCTTACCGCAACTCCTTACCGCAGAGACGGCCAGCAGCCGATTATCCATATGCAGTGCGGCCCGATTATTCATCAAATTAAAAATCAAGAGGTTAACCGGGTTTTCTCGGATTGTTTTGTTATGCCGAGGATTACCTTATCTGACTACGATTGGAACGAGAGATCCAATATTTACGAGCTATGGCCAAAGCTTGTGGCGGATGTTAAGCGAAACGAAATGATTGTGAGCGATGTTAAGAAGACTGTAGCCGAAGGAAGATATCCGCTTATTCTTACCGAGCGCAAAGAGCATCTCGCGATTTTAGAAGCGATGCTCAAACCGCATATTGAAAATTTAGGTGTTCTGTTCGGTGGTATCGGAATCAAAGAGCGAAGAAAAATTTTTGACAAATTGAATTCTTATGATGTGCCCAAAGCGATATTGGCAACGGGTGCCTATATCGGGGAGGGGTTTGATGATCCAAGGCTTGATACGCTTTTTATAGCTATGCCAATAGCGTTTAAGGGTAAGGTTATTCAATACGCTGGTCGTCTTCACCGTAAACACCATACTAAAACCGAAATTCGCATATACGATTATGTTGACCGGAAAGTTTCAGTATTAGCAGCAATGTATAAGAAGCGTCTGAAAGCTTATAAGACAATGGGCTATGAGATTAAAGAGGAAGGTTCTTTGGTTGTAGATGCTCTGATATAGAAAGCAAATTCTTTTAGTGTAATTCTTTTTAGTTTCCATACTGAAGAATCTATGGTAAAATTATTTTTCGTAGAGATTAATCTTATTTAATTGCGGGAAACAACTAATTTTCCGCCCCTTTGAAATATCGGTTTCTTTTGGCAAGATTTTGGTGCGGTCAAAATTTTGCCTGCGCTTCTCAAGCTTTGTTTGGGAGAGGTTTTGCGTTACCGCGTCCGTGTAGTTTTTAGGAAGCAGTAGCGGCAAGGTGGACGAACTCGTCTTAGAAACAAAATTTTTTAGCTGGTAAAAACTTGTTGGTGTGAGGACGCTGCGGCTGGCAGCTGCCCCCACCCAGCTGCCAGCCGCAAGCAAAGCCGTACACGCATTGCATTAGCAAGAAGGCCGCCCCAAGGCGGCCGCCCAGCGAGGCTTCTGCCTACAGAAGCCGAGCGGTGAAAAGGGAGATACGGCAGCGCGCTCCGCGCGCGGTGGCATAGATTAGATTTCAGTAGTCAATTTTTCAAAATAGGTTCGCACTGCGTTCAATAAGTGCGACATAAATTTATAAATTGTCAGCGAATTTTGAGCACCTTAAGTTTTGATTTAGCGAAATACTTGTTGCGAAGCAAGCAAGTATAATCCTTGCGAGCAAACGCGAGCAAGGATAAAGGAGCCAATATGGACAGTGATAGAAGGAATGCTCCCAGGATTGAAAAGGCGCTGATAGTTCAATACGCTCAAGTGTTACAAGGCCGCAGCTGCTGGGATTCAACCACAGTTAAAAATATAAGCAAGGCAGGAATTTCTCTGAACACCGGAAGAATTTTCGCTAAAGGGGAGATTCTTAAGCTGCTTATTAAAATCCCTTCGGATCCTTTCCACTGGCTAAAGGCTGAAGGAAAGGTGGTGGAATCATCTGCAAATACCACGCGCCTAAAGTTCATCGGGCTTGGTAAAGAGCAGGAACAATTAATCCATGATTATGTGGAATGGTCGATCAGACATAATTTACCAAAGGGAGATTAAAAGGAGGGCACGCAAATGAGTTACTCCGGAATAGAGAAGAGAAAATTCCCACGCGCGATAGGCAGGTTCATTGTTTCATACAGGATCCTGGAAAGTAACGGCGACTCTGATATAACCCAGACCAAAAATTTAAGCCTCGGCGGGATGCTGCTTACCACTAATTGCCAGTTCAATCCCGGGACAAACCTGGCCCTTGAGATCCGGCTCCCCTTTGATCCTAACCCGATCATGCTTATCGGCAAGGTCCTGGAGTCCAAGGAAATTACCAAGGATATAATTTACGACACACGCCTTGTCTTTCTGGCGATTGACGAAAAACACCGTAAAATTATCAATGAGACGGTAGGTTATTATCTCAAGAAAGGGTAAGTCATGAAAAAGATCAATATTGGGCTTATCGGGTTTGGTAATGTCGGGAGCGGGGTGGTCAAGATCCTGCAGCAGAGGAAGGCCCTGTTGGCGCAGAAGATCGCGATAGAGATAACCATTAAAAAGATCTGCGACAAGGATATCCTGAGGAAAAGAGAAGTAAAGGTTGACAGGTCCCTGCTTACCACCGACGCCAATGAAATTATCAATGACCCGCAGATTGACATTATCGTGGAGGTGATGGGAGGGATCAACCCGGCAAAGGAATATATATTATCCGCGTTGAAAAAGGGCAAACATGTGGTTACCGCCAATAAGGCCCTGCTGGCCGAGCATGGCAGGGAATTGTTCGCCGAGGCAGCCGAGCGGGGGAAAAATATTTACTTTGAGGCCTCCGTAGGCGCCGGGATACCGATCATTAAAGCTATCAAGGAGGGGCTGGTAGCCAATAAATTCAGCAGTATTTTCGGCATTGTCAACGGCACATCAAATTTCGTGCTCAGCCGGATGTCCAAGGAGAACTGTTCTTTTGCCAGCGCGCTCAATTCAGCCAAAGCCAAAGGTTTTGCCGAAAAAGACCCTACCCTGGATATAGAAGGGATTGATTCGGCGCATAAGCTGGTATTGCTTACTTACCTGGCATTCGGGAGGATCGTCAGCCTTAAGGATATCTTTATTGAGGGGATCTCGCACGTATCCAGCGCTGACATAGCCTATGCCAAAGAGCTGGGATACGAGATAAAATTACTGGCTATCGCCAAGAAAGAAGCTGATGAATTAGAGGTCAGGGTGCATCCTACTTTTCTGCCCCGGGAGCACCTGCTCTCCTCAATTGACGGGGTTTTTAACGCTATTTATGTCTCCAGCGACCTGGCAGGGGACCTGATGTTTTACGGCCCGGGGGCAGGGCAATTATCCGCTGCCTCGGCAGTTGTATCTGATATTGCCGATCTTACCCAGGATATAAAAGCAGGGCTCTTCCGGCCGACTTTGAATATCATTGAGGACAGCCTAGTTAAGGCCTTGCGCAAAATAGATGAATTTGAAAGCAAATATTATATCCGCATCACAGCGGTAGATAAACCCGGAGTATTGGCCAAGATAGCCGGGGTCCTGGCAAAATACGGCATCAGCATTGCCTCGGTTACCCAGAAGGAGAGGCTAAAATCCAGTATTGTGCCTGTTGTTATGATCACGCATCAGGCAAAAGAAAAGAATTTACGCGCTGCCCTAAAAATGATTGATAGGTTGCCGGATATCAAGGAAAAATCAGTAGCCATAAGAATTGAGGGTGTTTAATGAACCAGCAGAGTTATAACGGGATCATCCGGAAATACAAGGAATTCCTTCCGGTGGATGAGTTTACCCCTGTAATTACCCTGAATGAAGGGAACACCCCTTTGATCTACGCCGGGTACTTAAGCAAGCTGGCAGGCAAGAAAATAGAGGTGTATTTAAAATATGAGGGGCTCAATCCCACCGGTTCATTTAAAGACCGGGGGATGACCCTGGCCATATCCAAGGCCTGCCAGGAGAAGGTCGCTGCAGTCATCTGCGCCTCAACCGGCAATACCTCAGCCTCGGCAGCAGCCTATTCGGCAGTAGCGGGGATAAAATGCATCGTGCTTATCCCCAGCGGAGCGATCGCTCTGGGAAAGCTCAGCCAGGCATTAATGCATGGGGCCAAGGTCCTGGCAGTTAAAGGGAATTTTGACAAAGCGCTTGATCTAGTCAAAGAGATCGCCGCCAAATACCCCATAACCTTGGTAAACTCCCTGAATCCTTTTCGCATTGAAGGGCAAAAAACCGCAAGCTTTGAGATATGCGATTATCTCGGTGATGCCCCGGATTTTCAGGTTATGCCGGTAGGAAACGCCGGAAACATTACCGCCTACTGGAAGGGATATAAAGAATACAAGTCAGCCGGCAAAAGCGGAAAACTTCCGGTAATGCTGGGTTTTCAGGCAGAAGGCGCAGCCCCTATTGTAAGGAATAAACCGATCAAAAATCCCAAAACAATCGCTACTGCCATACGCATAGGCAATCCGGCCAGCTGGGAAAAGGCGGTTGAGGCCCGTGATGAATCCAGGGGCCTGATTGATATGGTTTCGGATTCGGAAATACTGCGGGCTTACAGGATGCTGGCGGAAAAAGAGGGGGTATTTGCCGAGCCTGCCTCTTGTGCCTCGATCGCCGGGCTGTTAAAATTGATAGAGAGCGGATATTTTAAGAGGCCTCCTTCGGAAGATAAATGCCGGATCGCATGCATTTTGACCGGCCACGGTTTAAAGGACCCGGAGAGGGCGATGAAGAGCGTGAAAAAACCAAAATTGATCAAACCTGATATAAAGGCAATACTGAAAGAGATTGGATACTAAATTAGAAAACAAGAAAGTTTTAATAACCTCGGGGCCAACCTGGGTATTTATTGATAATCTAAGGGTCATAAGCAATACTGCAACCGGCAAAACCGGGATCTTGTTGGCAAATAAGTTCGCGCAAGAGGGTTGCAGGGTAACCCTTTTACTGGGCCCGGTTGAGCCTTGTGGATTAAATGACTTGGTCAAGCTGAAACGTTTTTCCTTTTTTGATGAGTTAAGTAATTTACTGAAGAAGGAGCTTAATAAAGATTACGATATTGTAATTCAGGCAGCCGCGGTTTCGGATTTCAAACCCAGGTCGACAACTAATAAGAAAATCAGCTCGCATGTTAAAAGCCTGAAGCTGCTCCTTAAACCAACGCCTAAGATCATAAATGCACTGCGCAAATTAAAGCCCCGTTCCTATTTAGCGGGTTTTAAATTTGAGCCGGATCTGGCAGACGGGAAACTCATAAAAGAAGCGCGCGAACTTATCAAAGAAGCTCACCTTAACTGCGTAGTAGCTAACAGCCTGCGCAACAAGCGCTATAGCGCATACTTGGTAGAGAGTAAAAAAAATTACGGGCCATTCTTATCCAAGCCGGAGATGGCCGATAACCTGGTTAAATTGATCGGGAGAACATATGCCGGAAACTAAATACATTGTTTTAGTCGGCGACGGCATGGCGGATTACCCCATTGAGGCCCTGGAGATGCGCACTCCGCTTGAGGCAGGGCGCACCCCCAATATGGATTTTATCGCCAAAAACGGGGAGCTCGGCCAGGTAAAAACTATTCCCGATAAAATGAGCCCGGCCTCCGACGTGGCCAACCTTTCAATACTGGGGTATGACCCAAAAAAATATTATTCGGGAAGAGGGCCTTTGGAAGCGGCGAACCTGGGCATTGAATTGGAGGATGATGATGTTGCCTTCAGGTGCAATTTAATTACCGCCGCCGGTGATACCCTGCTTGATTACAGCGCCGGGCATATCAAATCAAAGGAAGCGGAGCAATTGATCAGGCTCCTTGACCGTAAATTAGGCACCAATAAAATAAGATTTTATCCCGGGGTAAGCTATAGGCACCTCTTACTGGCTAAGCGCGGAGCAGAACTAAAGCTCCAGGATTTAAAATGCCGGCCGCCGCATGATATCTCAGGAGAGAGTATCAGCAAAAATCTGCCTAAAGGCGATAATGCCGACCTGATCATAAAGCTTATGCTTGATTCCAGAGAGATCCTCTCCAGCCACGAGATAAACCTCGTACGCGTTGACCTGAAGGAAAACCCGGGGAATATGATCTGGCTCTGGGGCCAGGGGAAGAAACCGAATATGCCTAAATTCATGGATAAATTCGGTATTTCAGGAAGCGTGATCTCAGCTGTTGATTTGATCAAGGGGCTGGGAAGAATATTGGGCCTTGAGGTTATTGATGTGCCTGGGGCAACCGGTTATTATGATACCAATTACGAGGGAAAAGCCAGGGCTGCGATCGCATCCCTGGACAGGAATGATTTTGTCTTTGTGCATGTAGAGGCGCCGGATGAAGCAGGGCATAACGGAGACCTGCGGGAGAAACTTACCGCCATAGAAAGATTTGACCAGCTGATAGTGGGGCCTATGCTGGAATATTGCAAAGATAAAACTGATTTCCGGATCCTGGTGTTGCCGGACCATGCTACCCCGGTATCTTTAAAAACACACACAGCTGAACCGGTGCCGTTCGCCATTTATGGAAAAGATATTGTTTCAAAAGGATTTCTTAATTACAGCGAGAAGGAGGCGGCAAAATCCGAGCTCATATTCAAAAACGGGTATCAACTGATGGAATATTTTATTTTAGACACCCGGCGCTAAACGGCACCTGGCCCTTATAGGAATTGGGCCAGTGTTCGCCACGTGGCGAAAATTGCGCCGGTGTTGTCTAGGTAGACAAGGAGAACAGGCAATGCGTAAAGGTCTGATTGTGCAAAAATACGGCGGCTCTTCGGTTGCGAATGTGGAGCGTATCCAAAAGGTAGCTGAAAGGGTAGTTGGTTACCGCAAAAAGGGATTTTCCCTGGTGGTAGTGGTTTCCGCGTTAGGGGACACTACCGATGAATTGATCGCACTGGCAAATAAGATAAACGCTGACCCACCGGAGCGCGAGATGGATATGCTGCTTTCTACCGGTGAACAGATATCGGTTGCGCTTTTAGCCATGGCTATCCATAAGCTGGGTGCTCAAGCCATCTCATTTACCGGCGCACAGGTAGGGATCATCACCGATTCCAGCCACACCCGGGCCAGGATAATTAAAATAAACGCGGATAAGATCAAAGAAGAATTAAAGAAGGGCAAGGTGGTTATCGTTGCCGGTTTCCAGGGAATAACCTTAAACCAGGATATAACTACCCTGGGCAGGGGAGGTTCAGACCTTACTGCGGTGGCCCTGGCTAAGGAGCTGGAGGCGGATTCCTGCCAGATATACACCGATGTCAAAGGCATCTATACCACTGACCCGCGCATTGAACCTCAAGCCAGGATGATCAAAAAGATCACCTACGATGAAATGCTGGAAATGGCCTCCCTCGGAGCGCAGGTCATGCAGGCCCGCTCTATTGAGGTAGCCAAAAAATTCAACGTGCCTTTGCATGTGCGTTCATCATTCACGAAAGATCCCGGGACCATGATCATCAAGGAGGTAAGGAAGATGGAGGATGTAGTAGTAAGCGGCATAACCTTAAACAAGAATGAGGCCAAGATCACCCTTTGTGGGGTTCCCGATAAGCCGGGGGTGGCGGTAAAGTTGTTCCAGGAGCTCTCTGAAGCCGGGGTGAGCGTTGATATGATAGTGCAAAACGTAAGCCATACCCGCCAGACAGATATATCTTTTACTATCGCCAAATCCGACAGCGCAAAGGCAGGCAGGATCACTAGAAAAGTTGCCGCCAAGATCGGCGCCGGTGAGGTCCTGCTTGATGAGGATATTGCCCGCGTATCCATCGTCGGTGTGGGGATGAAATCGCATCACGGTGTAGCGGCCTCGATGTTTGCGGTCATGGCGGATAATAAGGTCAATATTGAAATGATCTCTACCTCCGAGATCAGCATATCCTGCATTATAAAGAAGAAATTTGCTGAAACAGCGGTGAAAAAATTACACGAAGCGTTTGGATTGGGTAAACCCCGTTAGAAATGGCGCCCCGCGCCGCGGGATTTCTAACGGGGTAAATAGGCGAGGCCAAATATGCGAAAGGTAAAAGTATACGACACCACATTGCGCGACGGTTCACAGGGGGAAGGGATCTCTTATTCCGTAATGGACAAGATCCGCATTGCCGAAGAGCTGGATAAGACCGGAATAGATTTCATTGAGGGCGGATGGCCCGGCTCAAATCCCAAAGACCGGGAATTTTTCCTCAAAATTAGCCAGCGTAAACTAAAAAGCGCCAAAATCTGCGCTTTCAGCATGACCCGCAGGCCTAATACAAAAGCTGAAGATGACGCCAGCATAAAAGCCCTCTTGAAATCCAACGCGCAGGTGATCACCATTGTCGGAAAAACCTGGGATTTTCACGTAAGGGAGGTTTTGAAAACCACCCTGGATGAAAACCTCTCAATGATCAGCGACACTGTGGCCTATCTGGTTAAAAAGGGGTTTACTGTATTTTACGACGCGGAGCATTTCTTTGACGCTTACAAAGCAAATAAGGATTACGCCTTAAAAACATTGCTAAGCGCTCAAGGCGCCGGGGCGCAGGCGCTTTGTTTATGCGATACTAACGGAGGAACGCTTACCTCTGAGATAACGCGTGTAATAGGAGAGATAAAAGACAGGATCGGCGTGGATTTAGGGATCCATTGCCATAATGACGCGGGTGTTGCGGTCGCCAATACCATCGCTGCTGTAGAGGCCGGCGCAAATATCGTGCAGGGGACTATCAATGGATACGGAGAGCGCTGCGGCAACGCGGATCTCATTCCGGTTATCGCTAATCTAAAGATCAAACTTAATATAGATTGCATACCGCCTGACAAGTTAAAACAGCTGACGCATTTATCTCACTTTGTCAGCGAGATCAGCAACATGCGCACAAAAAGCGAGCAGCCTTTTGTGGGGGACTCCGCATTCGCGCATAAGGGCGGAATGCATATTAACGCCATAATGAAAAACCCTCTCTCTTACGAGCATATTGATCCCTCTTTAGTGGGTAACCATCGCAGGATTTTAGTTTCAGAGCTGGGAGGCAAGACCGGGATCCTGCTTAGAGCTAAAGATCTGAGTTATGATCTAAGCAAAGAGGACCCGCAGACTAAGAAAATACTGGAATTGGTGCAATCCCTGGAGCACAAAGGATACCAGTTTGAGGCTGCCGAGGCATCCTTCCAGATACTGATGCAGAAGGCGCTTAAGAAGCACAAAAAATTCTTTGAGCTGGAAGGCTTTAAGGTAGTTATTGAAAAACGTTCGGATAAGAAGATCATCTCTGAAGCGGTCATTAAATTGAAGGTAAAAGGGATTAGGGAGCATACCGCTGCCGAAGGAGACGGCCCGATAAACGCTCTGGATAATGCCCTGCGCAAGGCATTAAAGGATTTTTATCCGACCCTGGCCAAGATGCATCTCTCTGATTTTAAGGTGCGCGTGCTTGATGAAAAAGCAGGCACTGCCGCCAAGGTGCGCGTATTGATCCAGTCGCAGGATGAAGAGGATACCTGGAACACTATCGGGGTTTCAGGCAACATTATTGAGGCCAGTTGGCAGGCCCTGGTGGACAGCGTGGAGTATAAACTTCTAAAGGATAAGCAAGAATGATGGAGGATCTCTCCAAGCAGTACAACCCTAAAGAAACGGAAGACAAGTGGTATAAATTCTGGGAGGAGAACAAATTATTCGAAGCAAAGGTTTCTCCCGGCAAAAAACCCTACTGTATAGTCATTCCCCCGCCTAATGTTACCGGAATTCTGCACATGGGCCATGCCCTTAATAACACAATCCAGGATATCCTGATCCGTTACCACAGAATGAAAGGTTTTGAAACCCTCTGGATGCCGGGTACTGACCATGCCGGCATTGCCACGCAGAATGTCGTGGAGAAATCCATTGCCAAGGAGGGTTTAAGCCGCCAGCAGTTAGGCCGGGATAAGTTTATCGAAAGAGTCTGGCTTTGGAAAGAACAGTACGGCTCGACCATAATCCATCAGCTGAAAAAGCTGGGCGCATCCTGCGATTGGAGCCGAGAGCGTTTTACCATGGATGAAGCGTATTCTCGATCGGTGAAAACAGCTTTTGTTATGCTTTGGGAAAAAGGACTTATCTATCAAGGAGATAAGGTTATTAACTGGTGCCCGCGCTGCCAGACCGCCTTAAGCGATGAAGAGGCAGCTCATGCCGAACTCCAGGGGAGCCTCTACTACTTGAAATACCCATTAAAGGATAACCCTAAAGAGTTTATCACTGTTGCTACCACCCGTCCGGAAACCATGCTCGGGGATACCGCGGTGGCGGTTAACCCTAAAGATAAGCGTTATAAGAAATACATCGGCAAGGCCCTGATACTGCCTTTGGTTAACCGGCAGATTAAGGTTATTGCCGATATCATGGTAGATATGCAATTTGGTACCGGCGCGGTAAAGGTTACACCGGCGCATGATCCGAATGATTATAAGCTTGGCATGAAACATAAGCTGGATTTTATTAATGTGATGCATCCTGACGGTTCAATGAACGAATCAGCGGGAAAATTCTCCGGGCTTGACCGTTTCAAGGCAAGGGAGGCGATAATTGAAGAATTAAAGTCACTGGGGTTGCTGGAAAGAGTGGAAACACACGCTATCTCCGCCGGGCACTGCTACCGCTGCCATACTATTATCGAACCTTATCTCTCTAGGCAATGGTTTGTCAAGATGAAACCTCTGGCAAAACCGGCAATAGAGGCGGTCAAGAAAGGAAAGATCAGATTCCACCCGCAGCGCTGGGAAAAGGTCTACCTTAACTGGATGGAGAATATCCAGGACTGGTGCATTTCCCGCCAGATCTGGTGGGGCCATCGAGTTCCTATCTGGTATTGCAGTGTTTGCAAGAAAGAGATTGTTGCTTGCATTGATCCGCCTAAAGAATGCAGGGTTTGCCATTCGAATTCCCTTTATCAAGATAACGATGTTTTAGATACTTGGTTTTCGAGTTGGCTCTGGCCTTTTGCTACCTTTTATTGGCCGCAAACGAAGGGACTGTCCCCGAAGGGGACTGTCCCTGCTGAAGACCTCAAATATTTTTATCCTACATCCGCCTTAGTCACTGCACCGGAGATCATCTTTTTCTGGGTGGCCCGGATGATCATGGCCGGCCTGGAATTCAAGAAGCAGATTCCCTTTAAAGATGTCTATATCCACGGCACTGTGCGCGATGTAGAAGGCAAGAAAATGTCTAAGTCTTTAGGCAATGTGATCGATCCTCTTGAGATCATCGCCGAATACGGGGCGGATGCCCTGCGTTTCAGCATTATCTCCATTACCGCTCAAGGGCAAGATGTCTTTCTCTCCAAGGAAAGGTTTGAGCAGGGCAGGAACTTTGCCAATAAAATATGGAATGCCTCGCGTTTTATCCTGATGAACCTTAAGCCCGAAGACATAAGGGTGGACCTGTGCGTTTTCTTTAAAAAGGAAAAGCTGGATATCGTCAATCGCTGGATATTGAGCCGCTTTTATTCAACCCTGCAAAACGTAGAAAATGACCTGGATAACTTCAAATTCAATGAGGCGGCCAACAGTTTATATTCATTTTTCTGGCATGAATTCTGTGATTGGTATCTGGAGCTGATCAAACCGCAGATAAGCCAGAAAACTGCCCAGGTAGTCATGTTCAAGGTCCTGGAGAAATATTTAAGATTGATTTCGCCCTTTATGCCCTTTATCGCAGAAGAGATATGGCAAAAGCTCCCCGGATCAAAAGATTCCATTATGCTTCAAGCCTGGCCGCATCTGCAGAAGGAATTGATCGATAGCGCCTGCGAAAAACAGATGCAGTCGGTTTTTGACATAATCAACGCGGTCAGAAATATGCGCGCGGAGTTGGAGGTCGGCCTAACAAGCCGTATCGGGATCAAACTGGTCATCCAGGATAAATCTGATGAAAAAATGCTTCAGGATCTGGCGCCTTACATAAAAAACCTGGCTAAAATCGACAATTTGGTTGTAACCTATGATTACCTGCCGCAGAAAAACGAGTATGTCAGCGTGCTTAAAAATATGAATATCGTAATGCCGCTTGCGGGAATAGTGGATATTGCCGGCCAGCTTAAGAAAAACCAGGCAAGAATTGATAAATTGCAAGCTGAAATAAAAACCAAAGAAGGCATGTTAGCGAATGAAAATTTTACAAGGCGCGCGCCGAAAGAAATAGTAGGTGAGGAGAAGGCCAAGTTAATTGGCATGCGAAACCAGCTCATAAAACTGGAGGAGATCAAAAATGGCTTACGATAAATATTTTTTGTCCGAGCGCAAACCTGCAATCAACCCCGAAAAGCTGGAATCCATCATAAGGCATGCCCTTATTGAAGATATCGGCCGCGGCGATATCACCACCCAGCTTACTATCCCCAAAGATAAAGAGATCAAAGCCAAGATCATCGCCAAAGAAGATTTTCTGCTCTGCGGGATCGCCGTCACAGAAAAAGTATTTAAAACCGTAGACCCCGGAATAAAGTTTGAAGCAAAGATCAAAGAAGGTAAGCCAGTCAAGGCCAAAAAGACCATTGCCGTTATAAGCGGGAAAGCCATCTCTATTCTCACGGCTGAACGCGTGGCCCTTAATCTTTTATCCCTGTTAAGCGGGATCGCCACAAAGACCCGTGAATTCGTAAAGGAGCTGGAGCCCTTTAAGACAAAGCTAACCGATACGCGTAAGACCATGCCCGGCTTAAGGGAACTGCAGAAATACGCGGTAAGGATCGGCGGCGGGCATAACCACAGGATCCGGCTGGATGAGATGATCCTGATCAAAGATAACCATATTAAGGCCACCGAAGGTTATTCCAAGCTGCCCAGCGTGCCCCCGGGATACAAGATCGAGATCGAGGTGCAGAACCTGGATGAATTTAACCACGCCCTGCATTTTAAGCCCGACGTGATCATGCTTGATAATATGCAGATCGGCCAGATCAACGAAGCGGTAAAGATCCGGAACTCTACCGAGTTTAAAAGCCACCACCCCCAGACAAAACTGGAAGCAAGCGGCGGCATATACCTTGATAATATAAGGAAATACGCCGCGACAGGAGTGGATATAATTTCCGTAGGAGAGCTGACGGATTCGGTAAAATCAGTGGATGTCAGCCTGGATGTCGTTTAGTGGATAAATTTAAACTTGTTTCCGCTTTTAAGCCATGCGGCGACCAGCCCGGGGCAATAAAAGAACTTTCTAAAGACCTCTTCAATAAAAAACGCTATTCCACCCTGTTAGGGGTCACCGGAAGCGGCAAGACCTTTACCCTGGCAAATACCATTGCCAAACTGAACCTGCCCACCCTGGTGATCTCGCATAATAAGACACTGGCTGCCCAGCTATATTCCGAATTCAGGGAATTCTTCCCGCATAACGCGGTGGAATACTTCGTCAGCTACTATGATTACTACCAACCCGAGGCATATATACCTTCCACCGACACCTACATTGAAAAGGATTCTTCTATCAATGACCGGCTGGACCGCCTGCGGCTTTCCTCCACAACCTCGCTTATGTCCCGCAGGGATGTCCTGATCGTGGCATCCGTATCCTGTATTTATAACCTGGGAGACCCGGCGGATTACAAAGAATCCCTGGTCTTTCTGGAGAGGGGCCAGAAGATCCCCCGCGATGAGCTAATTATGAAATTGATCCAGATACAATACGAAAGAAATGATTATGAATTTATCAGGGGCAAGATCAGGGTAAGAGGGGACAACGTGGAGGTTTTTCCTTCATACCAGGAGAAGGCCCTGCGCATAGGATTATCCGGTGACACTATTGAAAAGATACAGGAGATAAATCCGGTTTCCGGAGAGACCTTATCCTCGCTTGACAGGGCTGCCGTTTATCCGGCAAAGCATTTTATCGTATCCGGGGACAAGGTTGATGCGGCTATCCGCTCCATAAGACAGGAGTTGGAGGAGCAACTGGGATCTTTAAGAAGCAGGAACAAACTTTTAGAGGCACAGCGCCTTGAATCGCGGACTAACTATGATATGGAGATGCTTAAAGAGATCGGCTACTGTCACGGCATAGAGAACTATTCCCGGCATCTTTCCGGGAGGCCTGTCGGCTCAAGGCCCTTTTGCCTGATCGATTATTTTCCCGGAGATTTCCTGACCATAATTGATGAGTCGCACGTATCCATCCCGCAAATAAGGGGGATGTACGAAGGGGATAAGGCGAGAAAAGAGGTCTTAGTTGATTACGGCTTCCGGCTGCCGTCATGCCTGGACAACCGGCCTCTTAAATTCAGCGAGTTTGAAAGCCTGAATAAACAGTTTATTTTTGTCTCAGCGACCCCAACTGAATATGAGCTTAAGCTCAGCGAAAATAAAATCACCGAACAGATCATCCGGCCCACCGGATTAATTGACCCTGAGATCATCGTAAGGCCGGCCCAAAACCAGATTGAAGACCTGATCAAAGAAATAACCGCTCGCGCCAAAAGGAATGAGAGGGTACTGGTCACAACCCTCACTAAAAGGAGCTCCGAGGACCTGGCTAATTACCTGGTTGAAAAAGGATTAAAGGTAAAATACCTTCATTCCGAAATACAAACCATCCAGCGCTCTAAAATCCTGAAGGAGCTGCGCCAAAAGGAATTTGACTGTTTAGTCGGAATAAACCTGCTGCGGGAGGGGCTGGACCTGCCCGAGGTGTCGTTAGTGGCGATATTAGACGCGGATAAGGAGGGGTTCCTGCGCTCTGCAACCAGCCTTATCCAGGTAGGAGGAAGGGCAGCGCGCAATATCAACGGCACGGTGATTATGTATGCGGATAGCGTAACCGGCTCAATGAAAAAGGCAATCAGCGAAAGTAACCGCAGGCGCAAAATACAGTTGGAATTCAACAGTAAAAATAAAATTACCCCCCGCTCCATCCAGAAAGCAATCAAAGAGGGGATCGAGGAACTGGAAGAGGCTGATACATTCGTCCAGGGGCTTACCGGAGAGGGGCTTGAGCAATACCAGTTGCATAAATATATATCCGAGTTAGAATATGAAATGGAGATGGCCTCGCGCAACCTGCAATTTGAAAAAGCAGCCGTCTTAAGAGACAAGATCAAGGAGCTAAAGAATGCTACTGGCAGTTGATATCGGCAACACCAACATCAGCTTCGGGATATTTAAAGGAATCAGTCTTAAGAAAACCTTTGATATGCCCACTAAGCAATATTCGCGAAATAGACTGCTTAAAAAGATAATATCTCTAAAATCCGCAGATACGCTTATATCCAGCGTTGTCCCCGAAGTAACCAGGGCTATAGCAAAGGACCTGGCAGGGATAACCGGTAAAAGGCCCTATATAATAGGTAAGGACATAAAAGTGCCTGTCAAAAACCTTTACCGCAGGCCGGGTCAGGTTGGCCAGGACCGCCTGGTCAATGCTTATGCCGCTGTAAAACTTTATGGAGCGCCTTTAATAGTCGTAGATTTTGGGACCGCAATCACCTTTGATGTCATTTCCAAAAGCGGTTCTTATGAAGGAGGATTGATCCTTCCAGGATTAGGATTATCTATTAAAGCGCTTAAGAGCGGGACCGCTTTGCTGCCTGAAATAAGGATAAGCCCTCCAAAGGAGCTTATCGGGAAAGATACCGCTAGCAGCATGCTTAGCGGCATAGTTTATGGTTTTGCAGCGATGACTGAACAATTGAATAATAAGCTTAAGAAAATACTGGGCCCACGGACAAGAGTGATTGCAACCGGCGGTAACGCTGCCTTAATCCACAGGTATTGCAATAATATTGACCGCCTGGACAATACACTTACCCTAAAGGGAATAAACCTGCTCTACAAAAATTTTAAATAAAAAACTCTTGACAAGAATTTTTTTTTGTCTATAATTAGCACTCTGGGAAAAAGAGTGCTAATTAAGGAGGTGTTAAGATGGAGATTAAACCATTAGGTGATCGTATCGTGGTCAAACCTTTGGAGGCGGAAAACAAGACCAAAGGCGGTATTGTCCTGCCTGACACTGCCAAGGAAAAACCGCAGGAGGCTAAAGTAGTAGCGGTAGGAAAAGGCAAGGTATTGGAAAACGGCACTGTGCAGCCCCCCGAGGTAAAGGTAGGGGATAAGGTATTATACGGAAAATATTCCGGTAATGAGATCACTACCAAAGAAGGTGAAGAGCTGCTTATTTTACGCGAAGAGGATATTCTGGCAATTATAAAATAGGTAAATTCCCGCCTCATAAGATAGGCTAAAATTTTTAAAATAACTTTAGCCTATTCGGCGGGATAAATTCGCACATTGACTTACTCATACTGACGTATTCGTAAGTCAAGTGCTCATTTAAAGGAGGATGTATGGCAAAGGTATTAGTTTACAGTGACGAGGCCCGCCGCAAGATCTTAAGCGGTGTAGAACAGCTGGCCGCTGCGGTAAAGGTAACCTTAGGCCCCAAGGGGCGTAACGTAGTAATCGACAAGAAGTTCGGTTCGCCCACTATCACCAAAGACGGGGTAACCGTAGCTAAAGAGATTGATTTAGAAGATGCTTTTGAAAATATGGGCGCGCAGATGGTCAAGGAGGTTGCCGAGAAGACCTCTGATATCGCCGGTGACGGAACCACCACTGCCACAGTTTTAGCCGAAGCGATCTATCGCGAAGGATTAAAGAATGTCACTGCCGGTTCAAACCCCATGGAGTTAAAGCGCGGGATTGAAAAAGCAGTCACTAAAATAGTTGAGGAGTTGGGAAAGCTTTCCACTCCTATCAAAGATAAGAAAGAGATCGCCCAGGTAGCCAGCATCGCGGCTAACTCGGATGCAACAATCGGTGAATTGATCGCTGAGGCAATGGATAAAGTAGGCAAGGATGGGGTAATCACGGTAGAAGAGGCCAAATCCACCGCTACTACTTTGGATGTTGTTGAAGGTATGCAATTTGACCAGGGTTATCTTTCCCCTTATTTTGTGACTGATGCCGAAAGAATGGAGGTGCTTTTAGAGGATCCCTACATTCTCATCTATGAGAAAAAGATATCCTCTATCAAGGATATCCTGCCTTTGCTGGAGAAGATTGCCCGGGTAGGCAAGCCGCTATTGATCATTGCTGAAGAAGTAGAAGGAGAAGCTTTGGCAACTTTAGTGGTTAACAAGATCCGCGGCACATTTGTCGCCTGCGCGGTAAAAGCCCCGGGATACGGGGACAGGCGCAAAGCCATGCTTGAAGATATCGCTGTTCTTACCGGCGGTAAGGCATTGACCGAGGATCTAGGCATCAAACTGGAAAATGTTGATGTGGAAGATCTCGGCCGGGCAAAAAAGGTAAAAATTGATAAAGAAAATACCACTATCGTTGAAGGTGCGGGAAAGAATGCCGCTATCAACGCCAGGATAGCCCAGTTAAAGAAACAAATTGAAGATACCGATTCAGATTATGATAAAGAAAAACTACAGGAGCGCCTGGCTAAATTAGCTGGTGGCGTTGCAGTAATTAATGTGGGTGCTGCTACTGAAACCGAGATGAAGGAAAAGAAAGCACGGGTTGAAGATGCATTACATGCTACCCGCGCAGCTACCCAGGAAGGAATCGTTCCAGGCGGTGGCGTAGCATTTATCCGTACTATCGCTGCTTTAGATAAGCTGAAACTTGAAGGGGATGAGAAAATAGGCGCTAATATTGTAAAGCGCGCTATTGAAGAACCCTTAAGGCAGATAGTCCAGAATGCAGGCCTGGAAGGTTCAGTAGTTGTACAAAGAATCAAACAGGAAAAAACCAATGTTGGTTACGATGTCAGCCAGGATGCTTATGTAGATATGATCGAGGCCGGTGTAATTGACCCTACAAAAGTAACCCGTTCAGCATTGCAGAATGCTGCCAGCATTGCCGCGCTATTGCTTACAACCGAGGCCATCATCGCGGACAAGCCGGAAAAAGATGATAAGATGCCGGGCATGCCCGCAGGAGGAATGGGCGGCATGGGAGGTATGGGCGGAGGGATGTATTAAAAACCAGCCGACAAAATAAGTACCAAAATAAAGCAATTAAAGGGCGTAGAGAAATCTACGCCCTTTAATTAGAAGATCCCCGCAGTTAATCGCTTCGCAACTGCGGGGATTAATTCGGCCAGATAACTTGCGTTCACTATCGTTCCGTAAGTTATGGCCTCATTAAAATAAATATTGACAAAGCAGCTGCTCTGGTGTAAAATTCTCTATCCTTTCAAGATTTTTCCCTAAAATGAGGCCGAATTATCATAACCTATTGTAAAACAATAAGTTAATACAAGGAGATTTACAAAATGGCAGAGTGGATAGGTATTGGCAGGCGCGCAAGAAGATGCTATGGTTTTGATGAAATAGCCCTGGTCCCCGGCGCCCGGACCGTGAATCCCAATGAGGTTGACACAAGTTTTAAATTCGCCGGCAAAAAATTCAAGATACCTATACTTGCCGCTGCCATGGACGGGGTCGTAGATGTAAAATTCGCCATAGAAATGTCCCGCTTAGGGGGAATTGCGGTTTTGAACCTAGACGGCATACAGACCCGCTATGAAAATCCGGATACTGTCCTGGAGGAAATTGCCAAGGCCTCTCCCGCAAAAGCCACGGAATTAATCCAATCGGTTTACACTACCCCAATTAAAGAAAAGCTGGTATCAAAAAGGGTATCAGAGATCAAAAAAGCAAAAGCCACGGCAGTAGTCAGCTGTATACCGGCTAACGCGGATAGATTCTCAAAGCTGGCCATTGATGCCGGCGCAGACATTTTTGTCATACAATCCACGGTTACGACCACCAAGCATATCTCCACACAATATAAAACGCTGGATCTGCATAAATTCTGCAAATCCTTAAAAGTTCCCGTTATCCTTGGCAATTGCGTAACCTACGAGACGACCATAGAGCTTATGGAGACCGGGGCAAGCGGACTGCTTATCGGGGTAGGACCGGGAGCAGCCTGCACAACCCGCGGCGTATTAGGGATCGGTGTCCCCCAGGTAACCGCTACCGTTGACGCGGCCGGCGCGCGCGATTTTTATTTCAAGCGCACGGGTAAATATGTTTCTATCATTACCGACGGCGGGATGAACCGGGGCGGGGATATCTGTAAGGCCTTTGCCTGTGGCGCGGATGCCGTTATGATCGGCTCAAGCTTTGCCCGCGCTCAGGAGGCCCCGGGAAGAGGATTCCATTGGGGTATGGCTACCTCGCATGTCAACCTTCCGCGCGGTACCCGCATACAGGTGGGCACAACCGGAAAATTAAAGGACATACTTTTAGGCCCGGCAAAGGTAGATGACGGCTCGCAAAACCTCATCGGCGCCTTAAAAACATCCATGGGCTCGCTGGGAGCGATGCAGTTAAAGGAAATGCATGACGTAGAAATCATTATCGCTCCTTCTATCCAGACCGAAGGAAAGATATTCCAGGTAGGCCAAAGAGTAGGAATGGGTAAATGACCAGACAAACAATACTGATTTTAGATTTTGGTTCGCAATATACGCAGCTGATCGCCCGCAGGGTCAGGGAGCATAAGGTTTTCTCCAAAATCATCCCTTATAATACCCCGGCAAAGGAGATCGCCGCATTAAATCCTAAAGGCCTGGTCCTCTCCGGAGGCCCTGCCTCGGTGGTTAATAAGAAATCACCATATCCGGATAAAGGAATATTCAAGCTGGGAATCCCGGTGCTTGGCATTTGCTACGGGATGCAGGTTATCTGCGAAATGCTTGGAGGCAGGGTAAAACACACCCGCGAGCGTGAATACGGCAAGGTTGAGCTGTTCATTGATGATAACCGGGACCTTTTCAGCCACATGCCGGGCAACTTCACCTGTTGGGCCAGCCATGGTGATTACGTGACCAAAATGCCCGCCGGATTCCATACCAGCAGCCATACCGCCAATACACCGATAGCGGCCATATCCAACCAGAAAAGAAAGATCTTCGCCGTGCAGTTCCATCCGGAGGTAACCCACACGGAAAAAGGCACCCAGATCTTAAGCAACTTTTTATTCAAGGCCTGCGGATGCTTAGGCAGGTGGACCATGCAATCATTTATCAAAGAAACTGTTGAGAATATCAAGAAGGCCGTCGGTAAAGACAAGGTAGTCCTGGGTTTAAGCGGCGGGGTGGATTCTTCGGTAGCTGCGCTGCTGCTGCACCGGGCCATCGGCAAGAATTTAAGGTCTATCTTTATTGATAACGGCCTGTTGAGAAAAGGGGAGGCGGAACAAATAAAGAGCGTATTCAAGAACATGTACCATCTTAACCTGGGATACGTTGACAGAAGCAAGAGGTTCCTTGAGCGTTTAAAAGGCATAACCGACCCGGAGGAAAAAAGAAAAATAATCGGGGATGAATTCGTCAAGGTTTTCGAAGAAGAGGCCAAAAAGATAAAAGGGGTAAAATTCCTGGGCCAAGGCACACTGTATCCGGATGTTATTGAATCTGTTTCTCCGACCGGCGGACCGAGCAGGAAGATCAAAAGCCATCATAACGTTGGGGGGCTGCCGGCGCACATGCATCTTAAGCTGATCGAGCCGTTAAGGGAGCTCTTTAAAGACGAAGCGCGCGAGATCGGAAGGCAATTAGGTTTGCCTGACCACATTATCCAGCGCCAGCCATTTCCCGGGCCGGGCCTGGCGGTAAGAATAATCGGAGAGATAACCAGGGAGCGCCTGGATCTTCTGCGCGAAGCGGACAAACGCGTAATTGAAGAGATCTCTAAGGCAGGCCTATATGAACAGATCTGGCAGTCCTTCGCGATATTATTACCGATCAAGACCGTAGGAATTATGGGGGATGAACGCACCTATGAAAATGTGGCTGCGCTGCGCTGTGTCTCCAGCTTTGACGGCATGACTGCGGATTGGGTAAAGCTTCCTTATGAAGTAATGGAAAAAATCTCCAACCGTATTATCAATGAAGTCAAAGGAATTAACCGTGTAGTTTACGATATCAGCTCCAAACCTCCCGCGACAATAGAGTGGGAATGATTTCGCAATGCCGCATTCTGAATTCGTCCACCTCCACCTGCATACCCAATACAGCCTCTTAGACGGCGCCTGCCGGATACCCGAGATACTAGCCATCGCTAAAAGCTTCAAGATGGATTCCCTGGCCATCACCGACCACGGGAATATGTTCGGGGCGGTCGATTTTTACCTGGAAGCCAGAAAAGCGGGGATCAAGCCGATCATCGGCTGCGAGGTCTACGTTGCCCCGCAAAGCAGGCTGAATAAAAGCGGAAGCGGCATTGAAGACGCGGCTAATCATTTAATACTCCTGTGCCGCGATGAAGAGGGTTACCATAACCTAATGAAGTTGGTCTCCATCGGCTATCTGGAGGGTTTTTATTACCGGCCGCGCATCGATAAGGAAATCCTCGCCCAACACGCCCACGGGTTGATCGGCTCATCCGCCTGCTTAAAAGGCGAGATCAGCGTGCTCCTGCAGCAAAAACGTTTTAATGATGCCTTAAAAGCCGCCGATAACTACCAGAATATTTTCGGCAAAGGGAATTTCTACCTGGAAATCCAGCCCAACTCCATACCTGAACAAAAAATCGTAAATGAGGGGATGCTTAAGCTCTCCAAAGAGCTGGGTATACCTCTGGTGGCTACAAATGACGTGCATTATCCTACCAGGGACAAGGCGGCTGCGCATGAAGCGCTCTTATGCATTCAAACTCAGACCACCCTTGATGACCCTAAGCGCATGCGTTTTCAGACTGATGAATTTTATTTCCGCTCCCCCGATGAGATGAAGGAGCTCTTCCGGCACTGCCCGCAGGCCGTAGAAAATACCCTTGAGATCGCCGGCCGGTGCAACCTGGAGCTTGATTTTTCGCAAATGCACCTGCCCAAATATATCCCGCCCAATGAAAAAAGCAAGGAGGAGTTCCTGCTGGAGCTCTGCGAAAAAGGAATGCGTGATAAAGAATTTACGCATGACCCGGAAATCCAAAAACGGCTTGATCATGAATTAAAGATCATCCAAGATATGGGTTTTATCAGCTATTTTCTCATCGTCTGGGATTTTATCCATTACGCCAAAAGCCAGGGCATACCCGTAGGCCCGGGGAGAGGCTCGGCCGCCGGAAGCCTGGTAAGCTTTCTCTTGGGTATTACTGACCTCAACCCTTTGAAATATGGGCTTCTCTTTGAAAGATTTTTAAACCCTGAGCGCATGGGCCTGCCGGATATAGACATTGATTTCTGTTATGAACGCAGGCAGGAGGTAATTGATTACGTGACCAAAAAATACGGGCAGGAGAATGTCGCTCAGATCATTACCTTCGGGACCATGCAGGCCAGGGCTGTGGTCAGGGATGTAGGCAGGGTTATGTCTGTTCCCTACGCGGATGTTGACCGTATTGCCAAAATGATACCGGCGGAATTGGATATGACATTGAAAAAAGCCCTGGAGAGCGAGCCGGAATTAAACAACCTTTACAAAAATGACCCGGAGATAAGCAAACTGATCAATACCGCCATATCTTTGGAAGGGCTAAACCGTCACGCATCTATCCATGCCGCAGGGGTGGTCATCGCGGATAAGCCGTTAAAAAACTACACGCCTCTCTTTAAAACCGGCGATGACCAAATCACCACCGGTTACAGCATGGGGATATTGGAAAAGATCGGCCTGCTTAAGGTTGATTTCCTGGGATTAAGGACGCTTACGGTTGTTGATGAGACGGTAAAGCTGATCAAAAAGACCCGCGGCATAGAGATCAAAATAGAGAAACTAGCGCTGGATGACCGAAATACCTACAAACTTTTAGCCTCCAGCCACACCATCGGTATATTCCAGGTAGAAAGCTCCGGCATGCGCGACCTGCTCAAGAAACTTGAGCCGGAGCGTTTTGAAGACCTGATCGCGCTTCTTGCTTTATACCGGCCCGGACCGATCGGCTCAGGGATGCTTGATGATTTCATGAAACGCAAACACAGGGCTATACCCATAAAATACGAACACCCCAAACTTGAGCCTATTTTAAAAGAGACCTACGGGATCATGGTTTACCAGGAACAGATCATGCAGATTGCCTCAACCTTAGCGGGATTTTCCCTGGCCCAGGCGGACATCCTGCGCAAGGCCATGGGTAAAAAGATCCCCGAGGTTATGGAAAAGGAGAGGAAGAATTTCTTAACCGGCTGCATTAAAAACGGGATCAAGGAGAGCACTGCCAGCAAAATATTTGACCTGATTGAATATTTTTCTGGTTACGGCTTCAATAAATCACATTCAACCGCCTACGCGCTGATCTCTTACCGCACCGCTTACTTAAAAGCAAATTATCCTGTAGAGTTCATGACCGCCTTGCTTACCTCGGAACGGGACAATACCGATAAGATAGTTGAGTATGTGAATGAGGCGCAGCGCATGGGATTAGCTATGCAGCCGCCGGATATAAATGAAAGTGAAGTGCTTTTTAAGGTAGTGAATGAAAAAACCATCCGCTTTGGCCTGTTGGCCATAAAAAATGTGGGAAAGCTGGCAGCTGAATCCATTGTAGGTGTCAGGAAACAGGCAAGGTTTGCGTCATTGGAAGACCTCTGCCGCAGGGTGGATTTAAGATTGGCAAACCGCAAGGTTTTGGAAAGCTTGATAAAATGCGGGGCTCTTGATTGTTTTGCTGTGTCCCGCGCCAGGATGTTTGCCGGCCTGGATACAATATTGGATGGGGCGCAAAGGGTGCAAAAAGAAATATCCAGCGGACAACTTTCCTTTTTCAGCCAGTCGTCAAATGTCAACGGTTTTAAAGACAATACTAACAATCTTCCTGATGTCAAAGAATGGCCTGAACCGCAATTGCTTTCTTTCGAAAAGGATATGCTTGGTTTCTATGTCAGCGGCCATCCATTGGCGCGTTACGCCAAACAGCTTAAGCGTTTTGTTTCATGCTCTACCCTAAATCTTCATGAGCATCAAGATCAGGACACGATCAAGATCGTAGGCCTGATCGCCAAGATCAAACAAACGCTAACCCGGGCAAAACAGGAAAAAATGGCGATATTAAAACTGGAGGATTTAAACGGGGTGGTAGAAGCCCTGGTCTTTCCGCGCGCCTACCAAAAAATAAGCCGTTATATCCAGCTCAACACCGTAGTGCATATCCGGGGCACCCTTAACCTGAAAGAAGACACCCCGAAAATAATCGTAGAGGACCTTTTTCCATTCGAAGAAATCTATAAACTCATCACTGCCATGAACATTAACCTCTCCGCGATAAGAGAGAATACTTTTGAGTCCCTTAAGAGCCTGCTGGCTGAATACCGCGGTAATATCCCCATATATCTGCATTTAGACACCCCGGCCAAATCAAGAGTTCAGCTGGTTGTCGGCCAGAACCTTTATGTATCCCCGTCGGAAAAATTAATAGAGGAGATAGATAACCTTCTGGGGGAAGAAAAGCTGTCTTTAGTCCTGTAAAAAAGCTGTTTTTACCCTTGACAAACCCTTAAAATATGTTATATTTATTAAAAATTAGGTAAAAATGTCCGTATGCCTTAAGTTATGGAGGTAACTTAGGGCCTGCCACAGTTAATTTAATCCGGATTGACTTTAAAAAAGGGTCGGTCTGGATTTCTTTGTTTATGATAAATAAAAACTTTAAAAAAGAATATATGAAACTAATCAGGAGGCTCTCAAATGTCCCGTAAAATTATCTCTCTGGTTTTATCCATCTGTTTTCTCTTTCAGCAGACCGGCCTTGTCCAGGCAGCGGCAGTGGAGCTTAACCTCTCCGGCTACTTTGCCAGGATGGCAAGCAGCATGGCTGTTGACAGCTTCCGGCCCATCCACCTAAGGTATTTCTCCTACGACTCCCTGAATAACAGCTTTAAGCTGCTTTTGGACAAGGGAACTAACCCTAAACAAATTGAACAGAAACTCAAAGAAGAGGCCAAAGAACTCTTAAAATACTTCCTCATAGGAGTAACCCTTCCCAATGACAAGTTCTGGGTCAACCTTCGGCCTGATTCTCCTAAACAAATCATTGACTTTAACCTGGAAGAGACAGATATCGGTAAGATAATGCTGGAAGCTGACCTGCAGTTAAAGAAGGATACAGCAAACTTTACCTCACCCCAGACCCCTGAAGGCAAGGAATACTGGAATAAGCTCTACAAGAAGGCAGAAGAGATCTACGGCACAGAGAACATCACCATCCCCACCCTCACCCGGCCCTGGATAGTCCCTAATGAGATCATCGTTAGAGAGACCAAGGATTCAGCCTACGTCTACAAGGCAACCCTAAAGGTAATGCTTGAGCAGGATTACTTAAAAGACTCAACTACCTACAACTTCAAAGACCAACGCGCCAAAGCCCTTAATGAATATTCATCTCAACTTATCCGTGAACTGATCATTCCTAAACTAACCAAGGAGGTAAACCTCTCCAAGAGGTATGCCCCTTTAAGGCAGGTTTACTACTCTTTAATCCTCTCCAGATGGTTTAAATCCCGCTTTCAACAGGTAGCGAACAGGCATGCCTGTTCGCTACAGAAGGGGACTGACCCTGGTTTTATCTCCCTAATAGATAAGAATGACCTGACCAACCTTACCTCTAAAGATACCTGGGATAAGAACACCTACTTCCAGGCCTATAAGAAATCATTCACCGAAGGAGAATACAACATCAAAGAACCGGTCTATACCCCTTCAGGCCAGGTGATCAGGAGTTATTTCAGCGGAGGGATGGATTTAACCGGCCAGGCTGCTAGCCCAATGGTGTTAAATGGCCCGCGGTTTACAGTGGGTAACGATTTAGCAGAAATTCTCTCTAAGCGGGGATGGTTATCAGCAGGCGCGAAAGTTGCTATAGGGAAACCAATAAACATTACTTTTACCAGTATGGGCGCCGCTTCGCCGGTACAAAGCATGAAAGAAAGAGTACAAGAGTTGGAAAGCGATATAGAAGGATGGAAAAGAGATGTGGCCGAACTATATAAAGAAATAAACAGAAATGATGAGGAAATAGCGCGCTTAAGCCGGGGGTCGGAAAGGAAGGGGACTTATCTATGGAGTACACCAACTAACCCCTTCTTCACGAGAGAATTGCCTAACCCAACTCCGAAGACAGATAATCTCGAAAGGATAAATCAAAATTGGTATAATCAGATTGAGCTACGCAATAAAGAGATTTCTGCGGCACGTAGCGAGTTGGGGGGATTAAAAAATAAAATAGCGCAAGCTATCTCGGCGCTCGGAGATCTGCATGTAACGATTTATCAACAGAAATCTAAAAATTTGGTATCCTTTCAGCTATCAACCAAAGAGAAAAGTTCTAACGCAGAGGCTCTTTCCTTTATTCATGATTTTACAAAGGAAGAAGTGCAGAAAATAACAAAGGCATATCAAGACGAAAGTATTAGTAATGCTAGAGTACCAGAGCTATCAAAGATAGACACTCATGTTACTTTAGTTTTTGATTATCCATACTCTACTACTTCAAACTTCTTGCATGCCGAAAGTCTCACTGGCGCAATCGCGGAAAAAATCCATGAGGATTGGCGTAAATGGAAGCAGGCAAATTCGGCGGGCGCCGCTTCGCCGGTAAAAGTAGGAGATGTATTTGAGTGGGGAAGGTATTCTCTTGAAGTGCTTCGTTTCGCGGATAGTAAACGAGCTGAAATACGGGTAGAAGCGCCTAATGATAAATTTGGAGAGCAATTTAAAAAAACTGTCGTTATTTTAGTTAAAGAATTAGAAAAGGCAATTTACCGTTACGAAACACATGAGAAAACAATGTCCATGCCCTCTGCGACGCCTCAAAATGAATTTGATATTTTTGCAACTTCTTTTCGAGAGAAGTTTACAGTTTGGCCGAGGCAATATTCTGGGGGGCTGTCAACGCAGTCCGCTTCACAAGGCAAAGAAGGGGCCAGTTCGCCGATTGGGTTTTCGGATTCGGAAGATGCCGGTATTATCGGGATAGCCGCGGCTCTGGCCGCAACTTTTATGTTGACTACTGGTATAGACATTAAAGTTCAACGCGATCAAAGACAATTTAACGAAACGACAAGGAATATGGTTTATGCATTAAAAACACTGTATGACCGGGAAGCGCCTCAATTACAGGATTTGGTTGGTGTTATATCGCAATATGACTTCGCCCACAAAGAATCCATGGAAGATCCCCGGATAGCAGAATTTATCCAGAAGCATCTTAGAATTTTTGAAGGCAATTCGGATTTTGAAGGGACAAAGGGTATAAAGACCAGGGGTATCGTTTATATTGGCAAAGAAAAACAAAAAATAATCATAGCTGAAAGTTACGACAGGCATACGAATCAATATGCCGTAAACTTCGTTGATACTAAAATTATGCAATATAATAGAAATAGCCGCGATTACCGCATTTATGGAGACAACGGCTATTTGATCATTAGGTTAACTCCAGTTAATGATCCAGAAAGGCCAAAAGTTAAATACATCTTCGATATCCAATTTATGCCGACAGAAGAGTTGTCTGGTTCACCTGGCGCCGCTTCGCCGGTAACAGAGGGCTCAACGGTTACTAAAGTCAGGTTTGAATATCAAAAAGGCGTCATGATAGAAGTTCAAAAGAATGTCGGCGAAGAAATCGCCTATATAATATGTTCCAATTCAAGTGAACCCGAAAAAACGATTAGAACAGTAATAAAACAGCATGCAAAATTGGATGCTTCGGATGTAGCTGAAGCAATACGTGAGCGCTTAACAAGAGAAAAGATTGTCTTAGATAGCGCTTCTGATATTGCTAAGCTTCCCGGGATCATTGCTCAGTTATTCTTGTTTCAAGATTCAAGGGCAGTTAAGGAAAAACAGCCTCGTTCCAGTTCGCCGGTGCTTCAAATTCTGCAAGGATTAGGCACAAGAATCCTTAATTCGAAAGCTAACCATTCTAATCTTGGGGGACAGAATTATTTTAATACTGAGAAGGTAAATGAAGAAGTAGGTGAGGCGCTAAAAGATTTATCTGATAGGGAAAGAGAATTAGCCCTATCATATATAAAAATTACGCCTGCCAATCCTTATAATTATAGTAATCCTGAATACTTATCTACAGTTGAGATTGATTTAAAAAAAGCAAAAATTGAGCTCGAACGGGAAAATCGTACCTCCAAAACTCCGGGCGCCGCTTCGCCGGAAGCGGCCAGTTCGGCGGTAGAAACTCAAGAGGAGGGGATTATCAGGCGCAATTTAGATAGAATGCAGCCAGGTGAAGCACGGGATGCCCTATTACAACTTCAGCAAGAATTATCGCAGAACAGAGGTGAACCAAACTTCTCAATAGAAGCTTGGGCGCGCAAAGCAAGGACTGTCTTGATTCGCGAAGGACTTCTTAACCCGGAAGTAACGAGTGCGACAAGCTCTCCAGTCGGCGGCATTGACTTCAAGCACAAGGCTTTGGCATCCGCCACCACCTATGAAGCAATGGGCAGCTTTAGCGGGCTTGATTTCAGCTTACCCAAGCTAAGCTCATCTGTATTGCTTAGCTTTAACCTGGATAAGGAGCAGGCTGATATAAGTAGAGCTATTGATAACGGCATCATTGTCTCAGGCCAGAGGATAAAGGAGTTTATGGCTGCCAGTTCTGTAAAAGGCCAATTAGAACAAAGAAGGGAAACCGTAATCACCTGGCTGGCCAAGTTAGGCATACTTGAAGAAACCACCTGCTGCACACAGGAATCAAGCAGGGAATACCGGGAAGCATTAGTTATCGCGGATTCCGCGTAAAATAAACGATAAGGATTAACAGCCCCTTTGGGGGCAAGCCTTAAAAAGGGACAGTCCCCTACGGGGACAGTCCCTTTTTCTTACCCGGCAGCAGAATTTCCTTGACACCCTAAATTTTTGATACTATTATAGTTAGCAATAGCCCCCAAACCTAGGAGAGCAAAGATGACCAAGAAAGATATTGTTCTGAAAGTATCTGATGAAACCAATCTAAAGCAAATAGATGTAAAAGAGGTCGTGCAGAAGACCTTTGACTGCATTATTGAAGCCCTGGTCAGAGGGGAAAAGATAGAATTGCGCAACTTCGGGGTCTTTAAGATAAAGCAGAGGAAAAGCCGCACAGGCAGAAACCCGCGCACCAACCAGGTAATCCCTGTCCCGCCCAGAAAAGTAGTTGTCTTCAAAGCCGGCTTAGAGATGAAACAGAAGATAAAATAGTCCTAAAATAAGAGGGTAGTTAGCAGATAGTAGTAGAATTTAGGTAAACCTACATACTAACTACTACCTACTAACTACTGAATTTACATGTTTAAAAAAGTTCCGGGCACTAAAGATATCCTGCCTGATGAAACAGGCTCCTGGCAGTCAATAGAAACAACAGCGCGCAAAATATTTTCCCTTTACAATTACCGGGAGATCCGCACCCCTTTGATCGAGGAGGCAGCTTTATTTAACCGCACCTTGGGGGAAACCACGGAGATCGTGCAGAAGCAGATGTTCCTCATCCATAATCAGGAGGATGTTTATGCGCTGCGTCCGGAAGGCACTGCCTCAATTGTGCGCAGTTATCTGGAAAATAATTTAGATAAGGCCAGCGGTTTTGTAAAATTATATTACCTCGGCCCGATGTTTAGGCTTGAGCGCCCGCAAAAAGGCCGGCTGCGCCAGTTCCACCACATCGGCTGCGAAGCGATCGGCTCACAGGAGCCGGAGTTGGATGCGGAGGTGATCGCTTTGGCAGAAGAGCTGCTTAAGGGTTTTTCAATAACAGGTTACAAAATTAAGATCAACAGCTTAGGCTGCCCCAAAGATAAACAGGCATTGGCTGCAAAGTTAAAGGAAGCGCTGGGGAAAAACGTAAAAGAGCTTTGCGCTGACTGCCAGGTAAGGCTTAATAATAACGTATTAAGGGTGCTGGATTGCAAGAATGAAACCTGCCGGAAGATCGTCCAGGCCCTTAAGCTTAAAGAGGCGCATCTTTGCCCGGAATGTCAGGAGCATTTTGAAAAAGTAAAAAGCGGCTTAAAAAACCTTAATATATCATTTCAGGTTGAACCATATCTTGTGCGCGGCCTGGATTATTACAACCGCACGGTATTTGAGATATCCCATCCGGAACTAGGCGCTCAAGATGCTATCGCAGCAGGCGGCCGTTACAATAATTTGGTAAAAGAGCTGGGCGGCCCGGATCTGGGGGCGATCGGTTTTGCCTTTGGAGTAGAGAGACTGCTTATGGTTTCGGGAATAACGGGAAAAAACGCGCAAAATAACCTGGTATATTTAATCACCCTGGGGGAAGCGGCAAAATCCTCCGGGCTTAAAATATTAAATGACTTACGCGCATCCGGCATAAGTTGCGACACGGATTTCCTGAATAAATCCCTGAAAGGGGCGATGCGCGGCGCTAATGACACAGGCGCCAAATACGTGCTTATCCTGGGGGAGGACGAATTAAAAAAGAATATTATTACGCTTAAAGACATGTCAACCGGAGAGCAAAAAGAGGTGGCTTTGCAAAATTTAAGCGGGGAATTAAAATGTTAAGGACGCATACCTGCGGCCAGCTTAATAGCGCTGATTCCGGCAAAGAGGTCACGCTTTGCGGCTGGGTTGCCAGACGCAGGGACCACGGCAAATTGATCTTCATTGATATCCGCGACCGCTACGGATTTACCCAGGTTGTTTTTATCCCCAAGGAATCGGGAGAAGCCTATAAGTTAGCGCAGGAGCTGCGCAGTGAATTCGTAATTAAATTAACCGGGGTCGTAAATAAGCGCCCCGCAGGCACGGTCAACACGAAACTGGCAACCGGAGAGGTAGAGATCCTGGCAAAGGGCCTGGAGATATTAAACCCCAGCCTCACCCCGCCATTTGAAATTGAAGATACGGCCCAGATAACCGAAGAGATGCGGCTTAAATACCGTTACCTTGACTTAAGAAGGACAAAGGTCTTTAACAACCTTGTTTTGAGGAGCAATCTTTATAAAATTATCCGCGCCTATTTAGGCGGCCTTGATTTTATTGAATGCGAAACCCCCATACTTACCAAATCTACCCCTGAAGGCGCCCGGGATTACCTGGTTCCCTCGCGCTTGAACATGGGGCAGTTTTACGCCTTGCCCCAGTCTCCGCAGTTATTCAAACAGATCCTGATGGTAAGCGGCATAGAAAAATATTACCAGATCGCCAAGTGCTTCCGCGACGAAGACCTGCGCGCCGACCGCCAGCCGGAGTTTACCCAGCTGGATATTGAAATGTCTTTTGTGAATGAGGAGGATATCTTCGCCTTAACCGAGGGGTTAATGAAATCGGTCCTGAAGGAGTTAAAAAATATAGACATCCAAATCCCATTTAAGCGCATAAGCTATCAAGAGGCCGTGAAAAAATACGGTTCGGATAAGCCGGACCTGCGGCCGGAACTAAAAAATGATTTTGTTTTCTGCTGGGTAGTGGATTTCCCGCTTTTTAAATTCAATACCGAAGAGAAACGCTGGGAGAGCGAGCACCATCCTTTTACCGCTCCGGCTGAAAGCGACCTCCAAAATTTGGAGAAGGCCCCGGATAAAGTAAGATCCCGCTCCTATGACCTGGTTTTAAACGGAATGGAATTAGGAAGCGGCTCGGTAAGGATACACCGCCAGGAATTACAAGAAAGGATCTTTAATATCATTGGTATCAAGAAGGATGAGGCGCAAAAGCGTTTCGGCTTTCTCCTTGAGGCATTTCAGTTCGGCGCGCCCCCGCACGCAGGCGTAGCTTTTGGGTTAGACAGGCTCTTAGCTATACTTTCCGGTGAATCAAGCATCCGCGAAGTGATCACTTTTCCCAAAACTTCCGCCGCGTTCTGCCCATTGACTAACGCGCCTTCGGATGTAGAGGATAAACAGTTGAAAGAATTGGGTATAACCATTAAAGGAGGGAAGTAAAATGAACAGGACCAAGTTAGGCGGGATTTGCTTATTAACCTTGAGTTTAGCCTTGTCAGGCTGCGTGGCCAGGACCTATAATCTGACCCGCGACAGGATCGACCAGGACCTTACGCCTTCATCAGGCAATCGCGGCTACCTGGTGGGAACCCCTCCGGAAGCGCCGGAAAGAAGAACCACCCGTACCACCAGAGTTGTTGAAGTAGAGCTGGGATTTTCCAAGAAATTACCGCCAAGATCTACGGTAACCACCACAGCGGCAGCTCCCATGGAGGAGCGGCAGGAACCAATGATGACCCAGGAAATTCAAAGCAGCCAGCCGGCTCAGGCCTTTGAGAAGTATACCGTTGGCAAAAATGATACCCTGCAGAAGATCTCCAAGAAATTTTATGGCACGACTAAGAACTGGACAAAGATCTACGAAGCAAACAAGGATGTTCTACGCACTCCGGATAAGCTTTATCCCGGGCAAACCCTGAATATTCCTTCAACCATGACGGAGCCGAAAGAAAATCTCAAATGAAACTTTCCCGCCTCAGCATATTCGGCGGGATAAATTCGCACATAAACTTACGTCGTAGCGAACAAAACAACTACTCCGTAAGTTTAGTGCTCATTTAATGGACAAGATAATCAAGCTGCAATCCCAAAAAGAAGCGCAGGGACTCTTTGGGTCTCATGATGCCCATATCAAAAACATTGAAGAGGAGTTTAAGGTCAAGCTGACCCTGCGCGGCGGCCACTTGAAAATAAGCGGGACAGCCGGCAATATTAAAAAGGCGGCCCAACTGGTAGAATACCTGCTGGAGGCCTTGCGCGGCGGCAGTGAAGAAATAGGAAAAAGCGACCTTTCTTATTTGATCTCCAATTTAAAAAAAGGAGAGAAGCACGGGCGTTTAGACGCCTTAGATACAGGTATTATGCGCGGTTCCACAGGCAAACAGATCGGCCCGAAAACCACAGGGCAAAGGGAATATGTAGAGGCGATCAAAAAGCATGATATTGTCTTCGGCATCGGCCCGGCAGGCACAGGTAAAACCTACCTGGCAATGGCTTGCGCGGTAGAAGCCCTAAAAAAACAGGAGGTCCGGCGTATCATCCTGACCCGCCCGGCTATAGAAGCGGGGGAATCCTTGGGGTTTTTGCCCGGAGACATGCACGCTAAAATCTCTCCGTACTTGAGACCGCTTTATGACGCTCTATATGATATGATGGAGGCTGAACGCATTGAGAAATATATTGAAACCGGGATCATTGAAGTCGCCCCGCTTGCCTATATGAGAGGCAGGACATTGAATGACGCCTTTATTATACTTGATGAGGCGCAGAACTGCACTGCCGAACAGATGAAGATGTTCCTCACCCGCCTGGGTTTTGATTCCAAGGCGGTAATTACCGGCGATATGACCCAAAGCGACCTGCCCGGGGCAAAGCCCATCGGCCTGCTGCAGGCACAGGATATACTTAAAGAGATAAACGGGATAAAATTTATTTACTTCAGCGGTTCCGATGTGGTAAGGCATGCTTTAGTGCAAAGGATAATTGAGGCGTATGAAAAAACTACCCGTTAAGAATATAATCGCAGCTTTTGGCTTATGTTTGTTCATCTTCCTCTTCAGCTACTTTATCCGGTTGAACCTGGGGGTGCCTTTCTTCCTGATCATGCTTTACATATCCTTTAAGCCCGGCTTCACCAGGATCAAGAACCTTAAGCTCTCAGGCCTGGCCTTTCTCTTCCTGGTTTCTTTTGCCACCGGCTTTTTTTTGCTCGCTAACGGCCTGACTTATTATTTCATACCCGCGGCGATCATCCCCATGATAAGTGTGCTCCTCTTCAATAGCCTTGAGATAGCTTATTTCCTGGCTCTGGCAACATCAGTCTCGCTGGCATCTTTAACTCCTGAACCGTTCAAGGCCTGGTTTATTTTCATGGTCTCCTCAATATTCGCGGCCCTGCTCCTAAGGGGAGCGCGCAGGCGCACCACCGTCATCTGGGCAGGCGCAATTGCGGGGATCCTGCAGTTGGCTGGTATTTTACTTTTTGAGCATTTCCAGATCGCCTCTCCGGAAAGGTATCTGATCATCCTGGCAACCGGCCTATTCTCCGGGGTTATTACCTTAGGCGTGCTGCCTCTATTTGAATATCTCCTGCAGAGCGTAACCAATATCAGCCTGCTGGAGCTGGCGGATTTCCATCACCCGGTCTTACAGCGCATGATCCTTGAGGCCCCGGGGACCTACCACCACAGCCTGATCGTCGGCAACCTTTCGGATACAGCCTGCGCAACCATTGGGGCAAACGCGCTTTTGGCCAGGATCGGCGCCTATTACCACGATATCGGAAAACTCCAGAAGCCGGAATATTTTATAGAGAACCAGGATATAAAGAAAAACAAGCATGACGCGCTTTCCCCCACAATGAGCAAGTTGATCATTATGAACCACGTCAAGGAAGGCATCGAGCTGGCCAAAAAATATAAACTGCAGCCTGTGCTTTGGGATTTTATCCGGCAGCATCACGGGAACAGCCTGGTCTACTATTTTTACCGCAGGGCCCTAGAGGACAGGGAGGAGGACCAGGAGGTGGCTGAGGAGGGTTTTCGCTACCCCGGCCCAAAACCGAACAGCAAAGAAACAGCCGTCGTGCTTTTGGCTGATTCGGTAGAAGCGGCCACGCGCACCTTAAAAGACCCCACGCCGGCTAAGATTGAAGAGGTGGTGCATAAAATAATCAATAATAAGTTTATCGACGGCCAGCTCGATGAGTGCGAGCTGACCTTGAAAGATATAGAAAAAGTATCCGGCGTCTTTACCAGGATCTTAAGCGGCATCTACCACAGCCGGGTAAGCTATCCCCAGGAAACAAAAGAGTGAAAATAGGCATAAAAAATCTGCAGAAAAAATTAACTATCAAGCCCAAAAAAATAAAGGAGCTGATCCTTAATATACTCAAAGCTGAAAAAAAAGGGGGGTCAGGCTATATCAATATCTGCTTTGCGGATGACGCGCTGATCAAGAAATTTAACGCCAGATTCCTCAAAACCAACAGCTCCACGGATGTCCTGGCCTTCAACCTTAACGACGCTAAGATCGGCAAAATACTACTGGCGGACATAATGATCTCCACCGATACGGCAGTAAACAATGCCCGCAAGTTCAAGACCGAGCCGGGATACGAATTGATGCTCTATGTTACCCACGGGGTGCTGCACATATTGGGCTATGATGACCGCGATAAAGCCCAGAAAAAACAGATGCGTAAAAAAGAATTAGAATATGTCAATAGATAAAGCGCGCGGCTTAGTATTGGTCAGGCGCGATTTCCGGGAAACCTCGGTTATCGCGGAGTTTTACACCGCTGAATTCGGAAAAATAAGCGGCCTTTTGAAAGGCATCAGGAGCGATCCTGAAAAATTCGCCTCTAACCTGGAACCCTTTTCGCTGAATGAGATCGTCTTTTACAGAAAAACGCATTCCCCGCTGCACCTGGTTGCTCAAGCGGACAAAACGGATAATTTTACCCGCATACGGCAAAGCATTGAAAAAACGGTGATGGCCGGATTTATGATGGAGCTGATCGCCTCGGTAATGCAGCCCGAGGATAAGAATGAGGATATCTTTAACCTGGCGATAGCTTCCCTGAAGGAGCTGGAAACCAACTACAACCCGGAAAAGATTACAACTATCTTTAAGATCAAGATGCTTGCTTTATCGGGATTCAAGCCGCATTTTGATTCCTGCGTTTCCTGCGATGACAGGATAACCGGGCAATCCAAATTCAGCCTCTCCCTGGGAGGCCTGCTCTGCCCGGCATGCAGCCAGAAGGACCCTGCGGCCCGTGCGATATTCCGCGGGACCGTCGCGACTATCCTGCATATCGAAAAAAGCGATTTTCGCGCCAGCCTTAACCTGGGGATGAACCCTCAGATAAAAAAAGAGCTGGACCTGATCCTGAATGCCTTCCTGAACTTTCATCTGGGTAAAGAGTTGAAATCGCAGAAGCTGCTGAATAAACTGGAGGTAGCGGTATGAAAATTGTCGTGGTGGGAGCCGGGGCAATGGGTTGTCTGTTTTCCGCCTTTTTATCAAGATCAAAGGAGGAGCTCTGGCTGCTGGACAAAAATAAAGATAAAGCTGCCAGGATAAACGAAAGCGGCATATCCCTGGAGGGAGTATCCGGCACCTGGCAGGCAAAAGTAAAAACCACCTCTGATATACAGGACATCGGAAAGTGCGAGCTGATACTGTTATGCGTAAAATCATTCCATACCAAAGCTGCGGTTGAACAGGTCAAGCCTCTTTTGGGGCCGGATACCAGGATCCTGACTTTGCAGAACGGCATGGGGAATATTGAGATCATCTCGGAGCTGGCCGGAGAGGAGAGGGTCATCGGCGGGGTAACTAGCGAGGGCGCAACCCTGCTCGATACCGGAAAGATCCACCACGCCGGCAGAGGTGAAACTATCATCGGTATGGTCAACGGAAAGATTCCGGTTGAGATGCGCGGCATCCGCGAGGTTTTCAACAAGTGCGGTTTTGAAACCAAGATGACCCGGGACATAAAAGGATTGATCTGGTCAAAGCTGATCATTAACGCCGGGATAAACGCCGTTAGCGCCATTACCGGTTTACCTAACGGAAGGCTTACCGAATTTGAAGGCACAAAAAGGATCTTAAGGGACGCAGTCACCGAGGCCACGCGTATTGCCAAAAGGAAGCGCGTCAAACTGCTCTATGACGATCCCCTGGCAAAGGTGGAGGCGGTTTGCGAGGGGACGGCTGAAAATCTCTCTTCAATGCTTCAGGATGTCTTAAGAAAGAAGCGCACTGAGATCGACTACATTAACGGTGTGGTCGTAAGGCTGGGCCAGGAATTGGGTATTCCTGTGCCGGCCAATAAATTCCTGGTAGACCTGGTCAAAACCATCGAGTCAAGTTACGGGCTCTCCGCAAGATGAAATACAGCCCAAGAATACGGAAATACTTATTGGTTTTTTTGATCATCGGCTGGGGGATCATTTTTATTCACCAGCTGAAGAAACCCGCCAAGCTTTACCATGATAACCGTATGCTCATGGCTACATTCTGGGAGGTCGTCTCCGCGGACAAAAAAGCAGGACCGATTGTTTTTTCAGAGGTCAGCCGTATTGAGCAACTGCTTAGCAAATATATTGAAACCAGCGAGATATCCCGGCTGAACCGTTTGGGCAGGTTAAAGGTAAGCCCGGATACTTTTTATATTATTAAAAAGTCAAAAGAGTTTTGGCAGCTAAGCAATGGTTCATTTGATATAACGGTAAGCCCGCTGGTTGATCTCTGGGGTTTTAAAAACCAGGAATATGTTGTGCCTGGGGATAGAAAAATCAAGGCTGCTCTCAAACTTATCGGGAGCGATAAAATTATTTTACGTGAAAAGGATCATGAGGTAGAATTTAAGCTTCCTGGAATGAAAATCGACCTGGGCGGGATAGCCAAAGGCTATGCCCTGGATCAGGCGGTAAAAAAACTTAAAGAAAACAAGATCAACAACTGCCTGATCAATGCCGGCGGCCAGGTTTACGCTTTGGGGGAGAACGCAGGCCTCGCCTGGAAGATCGGTATTAAGAGAGCCCGGGGAGCTGATCTTTCCGGAAGGTTAGAAATAAAGAATCAATCTGTATCTACCAGCGGAGATTATGAGCAGTTTTTTTCCAAAAAAGGAAAACGCTACTCTCACATTATTGATCCTAAAACCGGTTATCCTGCCTGTTCCGGGGTAATTTCCGTAACGGTAGTGGCGCCTTCGGGAATAGACGCCGATGCCCTGTCCACAGCCGCATTCGTCTTAGGCAAGAGGGGGGCGGAGGAATTGGCTAAAAAATTCCCCGAAGCCAGGTTTTATATTCAGGAAAGGGACGCGGGGGGACAATGATAACAATTGCAGAAATAATTTCTCTAAAGAACAAACGCAAAATTACCATGCTCACTGCCTATGATTATCCTATCGCGGATCTGGTGGATAAAGCCGGCATTGACATGATCCTGGTGGGTGACTCATTGGCTAACGTTGTCCTCGGGCTTGATTCAACCACCAAGGTCGGGATGAGCGAAATGCTGCATCATGCCAAGGCCGTAACCCGGGCGGTGAAAAACAGCCTGGTTATCGGGGACATGCCTTACGATTCCTATCAGTTGAACCCGGATGAATCCGTAAAGAACGCTGCCAGGTTCATCAAAGAGGCAGGGTGCCAGGCGGTAAAACTGGAGTGGTTTGAGCGCTGCCTTGAGGTAACCGGGCGGATCATCAAAGCAGGCATACCCGTAATGGGCCATATTGGTTTAACCCCGCAGACCGTGGATAAGCTTGGCGGGTTCAAGGTGCAGGGCAAAGATGCCGAGGCAGCCGGCCGGCTTATCAAGCAGGCAATAGCTCTGGAAGATAAGGGATGTTTCTCAATAGTTCTGGAATGCGTTCCGGACAAGATCGCCGAACTTATTACCAGAAAATTAAAGATCCCCACCATCGGCATCGGAGCCGGAGTCCATTGCGACGGCCAGGTCCTGGTCATTCATGATATGCTCGGGCTTTTTACCCGCTATACCCCAAAATTCGTAAAGAAATACGCTGATCTTTCGCCGATCATTTTGAAAGCCGTGGAGAATTTTAAGGATGAAGTGATCCGGGGAAAATTCCCTGCCGCTGAACACTCCTTCAGCATCAAAGAAGAGGAACTTAAGAAAATAAATGGCTTCTAAACGCTTTGCTAAATACCTGGCCGCTACAATAGCGCTTGCTCTTTGCGTAGCCTTCGTAGTTAAATTCGCCGGGCCGAATATTTTAAGGCAGTATATCTCCTACGGCATCGGCAGTTGCAAGAACATTCCTATCCTGTGCATGCAGCCGGATGAGAAAACCTTCCTTCCTGAGGCCAATAAAGAATACCAGGAGACCCTGGTCTTGCAAACCTTCCCTAAATTTAGCATCTGGGCGCCCAAAGGTTTTGCCTTAATACAGGAATTAATTAAAAGAAGGTACTATAAAAGGAGGAACAAGGGCAACAGCAGCGTAATCTATCTTATCTACCAGGAGCCGCAGGCACTTATCAGGCTCTACCCGGATGTGCGTAAGGCAGGAGTAAAAGATAACCGTGAATTCATCCACAGGATGTCCTACGCCAACCTGTCCGGGATAAATAATATTACCGATGCTTTCTTTGTGATCATGAAAAGCGTGTTTACCCCGGATATTGGTAACCAGCTCACAGCCAAAATGATTAAATTTGAGCTGGAAGATAAAGCAGGGTTTATCAACTACAACCTGGCTAAGCCGGAGAATTATTTTGACTGCATTGCGGTGGATAAACGGGATAATCTATTCAAGATATATATAAAGGACCACGGCAACCATTTGGACCTGAATAAGGTTTTTACGATAATCTCAACCTTGAAGCCTCTTGAATAAAAAATGGGGTCAGAATTATTTATTTAAGAGGCTGTCCCCCGAAATAAATAATTCTGACCCCATTTTTAGCTTGACTTTTGAACCTGATTGGGTTAAAAATAAAAGATTATGGCGCAAAATTTGATGGATAAAATCGTTTCCCTCTGCAAACGCCGGGGGTTTATCTTCCAGGGAAGCGAAATTTACGGCGGCTTGAGCAATACCTGGGATTACGGGCCTTACGGGGTTGAGCTGAAGAACAACCTTAAAAAAGCCTGGTGGAGGTCCAATGTCTATGAACGCGACGACATCTTTGGAATGGATGCCGCTATCCTCATGCATCCTAAAGTCTGGGAGGCATCCGGCCACGCGAAGAATTTCTTCGATCTGAAAAGCGACTGTAAAACCTGCAAAAAGCGTTTCAAAACAGAGGAGCTTTCCCGCCAAACTGTATCAAATGAAGGCGGGACCCCGCCCGATATAAATAGCTTGGCGGGAAAAAATAAAAACAAGTGCCCGGAATGCGGCGGCGAACTTACCGAATCCCGTCCTTTTAATTTAATGTTTAAAACATACCAGGGCCCGATAGAAGACGCATCCAGCGCCATCTATATGCGGCCAGAAACCGCCCAGGGGATGTTCGTAAATTTCCTGAATATCCTGGATTCAAAGCATCCTAAATTACCTTTCGGCTTAGCGCAGATCGGTAAATCCTTCCGCAATGAGATTACTCCCGGCAATTTTACCTTCCGTACCCGGGAATTTGAACAGATGGAGATTGAATATTTTTGCCGTCCGGAGGAAGCAGGTAAGCTTTATGAAGAATGGCTTGAGGAGAGGTTTAATTGGTATCTGAAACTGGGGATAAAAAAAGAAAACCTGCGCAAGCGCGAACACTCCAAAAATGAACTGGCGCATTACGCCAAAGCCTGCACTGATATTGAATACAAATTCCCCTTCTCCACATCGGGGGATGACTGGTCAGAGTTGGAGGGAATTGCCAACCGGCAGGATTTTGACCTTAAACAGCATTCCAAGGTCAGCGGCAAGGAACTGATGTATTTTGATGACCAGAAAAAAGAAAGATTTTATCCTTATATAATTGAGCCTTCCGGCGGGGTGGACAGGAGTGTTCTGGCGGTTTTAGCCGATGCCTATCATGAAGAGCAGGTAAGGGAGGATACGCGGGTCGTGCTTAAGTTAAGCAAAGAAATGGCTCCCACTAAGGTGGCAGTGCTGCCGCTTTTACGCAACCGTCCGGAGATCGTGGAATTGGCCAGGAGGATCGCCAAAGAGCTGAAGAAATCAATGGTTACGGTCTATGATGATACCGGGGCTATCGGCAAGCTTTACCGCAGGCAGGATGAGGTAGGCACGCTTTACTGTGTAACCGTGGATGTGCAGTCCCTGGAGGACAAACAGGTAACTGTGCGTGAAAGAGATACAATGAAACAAGAGAGAATTTCAATAGATAAATTAAAGGAATATCTAATCAATCAACTTAGGGACGGTTCTTAACACAAAGCAAAACTGTCCCCGCCAGGGGGACACTTCTCCTTTGGTTTGAGAACCGTCCCTAAAAAGGAAAGGAAGGGTTTAAAAAGTAATGGCAAAGAAATACGTTTACTCCTTCGGTGGAGGCAAGGCAGACGGAAATGAAAGCATGAAGAACCTCTTGGGCGGTAAAGGCGCCAACCTTGCCGAGATGGCCGGGAACAAGGAATTGCTGCTTCCGGTACCTCCGGGTTTTACCATCACCACAGAGGTCTGCACATATTACTACCAAAACAAAAAAAAATACCCTAGGGAATTAAAGGAAGAGGTACTTAAAGCCCTGGAAAAAGTAGAAAAATTAATGGGGAGAAAATTCGGCGATACCAACAACCCACTGTTATTCTCTGTCCGTTCGGGTGCGCGGAAATCCATGCCCGGGATGATGGAAACGGTTTTAAATGTCGGCTTGACCGAAAAGACCATTCCCGGACTGGTCAAGCAAAGCAACGGTAACAGCCGTTTTGTTTATGATGCCTACCGCAGGCTGATCATGATGTATTCCGATGTAGTCATGGAAAAGGCAGCGGGCATTGAGCCAAAAGGCGAAGAGGGCATTCGCAAGCAGCTGGAACGGATAATGGCTGAGGTGAAGAAATCAAAGAATTACGCCAGCGACACGGACTTAAACGTAGATGACCTGAAAAAACTCTGCGCCGCGTTCAAAAACAAGATCAGGGAGGTTTTGGGAAAAGAGTTCCCTGATGAGCCGATGGAGCAATTGTGGGGAGGGATAGGAGCGGTATTCTCCTCCTGGAACGGAAAGCGCGCCATCAGCTACCGCAGGATTGAGAATATCCCGGATGAATGGGGCACAGCGGTAAATGTGCAGACCATGGTCTTCGGGAATATGGGCAATGATTCGGCAACCGGGGTCGCCTTTACGCGAAATCCCGGCAACGGGGAGAATAATTTCTATGGGGAATATTTAATCAACGCGCAGGGAGAGGATGTGGTCGCTGGTATCCGCACCCCGGCGCCGATCAATGAATATTCAACCAGCAGCCACAACAAGGAGCTGCTCACCCTGGAAAAGGCAATGCCCGCAATTTACAAAGAACTCCACAGCATCCAGAACCGGCTGGAAAAGCACTACCGGGATATGCAGGATATTGAATTTACCATTGAAAAGGGAAAGTTATTTATGCTGCAGTGCCGCATTGGCAAACGCAACGGCCCGGCAGCAGTACGCATGGCCGTAGATATGGTCAAGGAAAAATTGATCAAGAAAGAGCAGGCGGTGATGCGGGTAACCCCATCACAGCTTGATGAATTGCTGCACCCGGTGATCGACCCGAAGGCAGAGATGGAGAACAAACCTCTTACCAAAGGCCTGCCTGCCGGCCCAGGCGGGGCAAGCGGCCAGATCGTTTTTTCATCGCATGACGCCGTGGAATGGGCTAAAACCGGCAAAAGAGTGATCCTGGTGCGTGAAGAAACCAACCCCGAAGATGTTGAAGGCATGCGCGCCTCGCAGGCGATCCTCACCGCCCGCGGAGGAATGACAAGTCATGCGGCATTGGTCGCCCGCGGCTGGGGCAAATGCTGTATAGTCGGATGCAGCACTATCCACGTTGACGCGGAAAACAAGTTGATGCATGTGGACGGTAAAACGCTTAAAGAGGGAGACTGGGTTACTTTAAACGGCACTAAAGGCAATGTTTATGAAGGCAGGCTTCCCATGATGGACGTTTCCGAGGAAAACATGATCCTCTCGGAATTTCTGAAGATGTGCGACGGCATAAGGAGATTGGGGGTGCGCACTAATGCCGATACCCCGGACGATGCAGCCAAAGCCCGTCAATTCGGCGCCGAGGGGATAGGACTTTTCCGCACTGAACATATGTTCTATGGCAAAGGTTCGGATGAACCGCTCTTTCTGCTGCGCAAGATGATTATTTCTAAAACAGTTGAAGAGAGACAAAAGGCCCTGGATGAATTATTCCCCTTTGTAAAGAAGGACATTAAAGGCACCATCGCGGCTATGGATGGTTTTCCGGTAGTGATCCGCTTGCTGGACCCGCCCTTGCATGAGTTTGTTCCCCGCGAGCCGGCAAAACTGGAGGAGCTGGCCAAAGAGTTGAACATCTCAATGGAAGAGCTTTCCAACAGGGCAGAGGGCCTGCATGAATCAAACCCGATGATGGGCCACCGCGGGGTGCGCCTTGGCGTAACCTATCCCGAAGTAAGCGCCATGCAGATCCGCGCGATCTTAGAGGCTGCAGCCGAATTAACTAAAGAAGGCAAACATCCGTATCCGGAGATCATGATCCCGGTTGTCTGCGATGTAAAGGAACTAGAGGATCAGCTGGCGATCGCCGAACGTATATATAAGGAGGTTCTGGCTAAATATGGTTTAAAGAAGCTGAAGCATCTCTTCGGCACAATGATTGAGATCCCCCGCGCTGCCCTGGTGGCGGATAAGCTGGCGGTTGTTGCTAAATTCTTCTCATTCGGGACCAATGATATGACCCAGATGGGATTTGGTTTTTCAAGGGATGACATCGGTGGTTTCCTGCCGGAGTATATTAAAAAAGGTATTTTGCCGGAGGACCCCTTCCAGAGCATTGATCAGGAAGGCATCGGCGAGCTGATCAAGATAGGCATAAAACGCGGCCGGTCAACCAATAAGAAGCTGGAGGTCGGCATTTGCGGCGAGCACGGAGGAGAGCCTAAATCCGTGGAGTTCTGCCATAACGTAGGCATGGATTATGTCAGCTGTTCACCGTTCCGGGTCCCGATAGCTAAATTAGCCGCGGCGCAGGCTGTGTTAAGTGATAAAAAAACCCCATGGAAGCATTAAAAACGTATCTTAAAGAAGTCCGGCAGATACCTCTTTTGACCCCGAAGCAGGAGATTGAACTGAACAAAAAGATCAGGCGAGGGGATGAGATCGCGCGCAAGGATATGATCCGCGCAAACCTGCGCCTGGTGATCAATATCGCCAAAAGGTACATGCGCCTGGGGATACCTTTCCTTGATCTAATAGAAGAGGGTAACCTTGGATTAATGAAGGCGGTTGAGAAATTCGACCATCGCAAGGGTTTTCGTTTTTCAACCTACGCTGCCTGGTGGATCAAGCAGGGAATTACCCGCTCCATCAGCGAGCAGGGAAAGATGATCCGGGTCCCTGTTTACATGAATGACCTGATCGCCAAATGGAAGAAGAACAAGGAGCGCTTAAGCCAGAAATTAAAACGCGTGCCTTCCGACACTGAAATCGCCAAGAAATTAAAGCTCCCCCCCGATAAAGTAGAGCAGATAAACTTCTGGATGTCCACCACCACCTCATCCCTGGAGGCGCCGATCGGCGAAGACAGCGATAACCAGGTATCGGACCTGGTGGAGGACCAGAACGCCATACCTCCGGACGCCGAGATCGAACACCTCCTTGACCGGGAAAGGATAGCTAATCTCCTTGAGGTTATGTCGGAGAGGGAGAGGGAGATACTGGACATGCGCTTTGGCCTGAACAAAAGCAAACCGCAGACACTGGCGAATGTTGCCGAAAAGCTGGGGGTTTCACGGGAGAGGGTCCGCCAGATAGAAGAGGCGGCTTTAAGAAAATTAAGAAAATTTGTCGTCGGCCAGGAGAAGGAGATATGACCCTAAAGAAAACAACCATTAAGAATGACCGGTTTTTGGAGAAATCCATAAGGAGTATACCCGGCTTTCCCAAACCGGGGATACTTTTCCGCGATGTAACTACTTTGGTCCAAAATAAAGCGGCATTTAAAAAAGCCGTTGACCTGCTGGCCAGAAAATATAAAAACATGAAGATTGACAAGGTGGTGGGGGTGGAGGCGCGCGGTTTCATCTTTGGCGCAGCGCTCGCCCATAAGATCGGTGCCGGATTCGTGCCGGTGCGCAAAAAAGGCAAGCTGCCCCACAAGACCATCTCCGCTACTTACCAGCTGGAATACGGGACAGACACCCTGGAGATCCATAAGGACGCGGTTAAGCGGGGCGAAAGAATCCTGATCATTGATGACCTTTTAGCTACCGGAGGCACGGTAAGGGCGGTGATTGATTTAGTAAAACAGCTGCACGGCAAAATAGTGGGCATAGGATTCGCCATTGAATTAATTGATCTGCATGGCAGGGATAAATTAAAGGGGTATCCACTATTTTCTTTAATCAAGTTTTGCGGCGAATAGTCAGTCTGCCCCTGTAGCTCATAAGGATAGAGCAGCAGTTTCCTAAACTGCGTGCGGCAGGTTCGATTCCTGCCAGGGGCACTGAAATTCAGTATGTAGTAGGTAGAATATAGTGGGTAGGGTAAAAAAACAAAATGTACGATTATAATCTGCATGCTCACACCTTTTTAAGCGACGGCCAGCTTCTCCCATCGGAGGTAGCGGTGCGCTATCAGGACAAGGGTTACAAACTGATCGCCATAACCGACCACGCCGACTACAGCAACATAAAACAGGTTGCCAGAGCCATCGTGGAGTTTTGCCGGCGCTGGCCGAAAAATTCGGGGATAAAGGTCCTGCCGGGAATAGAATTGACCCATCTGCCTCCGGAGCAGTTCAAGCCGCTTGCGGCATTGGCCAGGAAAGAAGGGATTAAAATTATTATTGCCCACGGCGAAACCCCGGTTGAGCCGGTGGCAAAAGACACCAACCGCTTGGCCCTTTTGGCGGATATTGATATCCTGGCCCACCCAGGATTAATCTCCGATAAAGATACCCAGTTGGCCAAAGAACGCGGGGTCTTCCTTGAGGTCACCAGCAGGCGCGGCCACAGTGAAACCAACGCTCATGTAATAAAACAAGCCAGGAGGTTCGGGGCAAAATTAATTTTAAATAATGACAGCCATTCCCCTGAAGATATAATCAGCCCCGGTGAACTGATAAAGGTAGGATTGGATTCCGGGTTGACCCAGGCTGAAATTGAAAAGATTTATAAGGAGCTGGAGGAGTTTCTAACCAAAAAGGAGGTCAGATGAAATTCTTTATGAAATTGTTTTCCCTATCTACTATATGCTATCTACTAACTACTGCTCTTATGGGTTGTTCAACCTTCTCGGATAACACGGCCGCAAAATCCGCTAATCCCGGGGCGCTTGAGCCGCAGGCGATCCTGAAATTCTCGGATATCCCGGTCCCTGCCGGATTAAAGAGCCTGCCTGACCAGTCATATTCTTTTGAAAGCTCCGGGGTCCGCGTAGGGGTCTTAAAATACCGGGGTAAAAATAACCCGGACCAGGTAGTCAGTTTTTACAAGGAACAGATGCCGATGTACAACTGGAACCTGGTAAATATCGTGGAATACGGCCAGCGGCTTATGAATTTTGAACGGGAGAATGAAAGCTGCATAATTACCTTGGAGCCAAAGGGGAGCGCCGTCATTTTAACCATCTCTTTGGGCCCGAAATCGCAAAGCGCGCCCAAGAAGACGAAGTCTCCGGTCAAGTAAAAAAACTCTTGACAAGTAAAGAGTTACGTGTAAAATAACTTTAAGTAAACAGAAATCATCCCAGGCAATAATATTATTGGCCTGGTTAACCATATATATCACAGTTAACAAAAAAGGAGGAGAAAGAAAATGAGTAAACGCTTGATAGCAGTATTAGCGCTTGCTTTGGTAGCCGGGTTGGCATTTGCGCCCGCCTACGCCGAAGTGCAGAACGTAAAGGTATCAGGAGACATCCTTGCAAGTGGAGTGTCAAGGCACCATTTTAACCTAACTAACTCAAATATAGGAGACAAGAGCGTCCTGAAACAAAATTTCTTGATGACTCAGGTTAGGTTACGCGTTGATGCTGACCTTACAGATAATGTAATGGCAACTGTACGGCTCATCAATGAACGGATCTGGAATGGCCAAAACGATACTGCTGCTTCTGGCAATTCAAACATTGACCTTGACCTTGCTTATGTTACCTTAAAGGAATTTTTGTATTCTCCTTTAAGCCTAACTATCGGCCGTCAAGAGATCAGTTTTGGCAACGGGCTTATCATAGGTAATGCAAAAGTACCCGGCAACTCAACAAGCATACCTACTGATTTAACCGAAAGAAAATCGTTTGATGCTGTCCGCGCAACCTTAGACTATGATCCATTAGTTGTGGATTTAGTTTATGCCCAAGTAAAACAAAATAACTCTGTTGATAGGAATACCACCAGCTTAGCCGGTGTTAATGCTACCTATGCTTTAGACAAGAAAACTAATATCTCCGGTTACTACTGGTTGAAGAAAGATAATAATCTAACTTCTACCGCTAGCAGCAGGGCTGATCACGTTAATACAATCGGCGGATTAATTTCCAGCACCCCGATTGACAATCTAACCGCATCCCTTGAAGGTACATATCAGTTCGGAAGGAATACCGCTACAGCAATGCAGAAAAAACATGATGCCTGGGCTTTACAGGCAATGGCAGATTATACCTTTGCCAAAGTAAAGACCACGCCCAAATTTGGCGCATCCTGGACCTATCTTTCCGGAAGGAGAGATGGCAATGGCGATAACCATGGATGGGATCAAATGTTCTATGATCAGAAGCTCAACAACATAGTTTACACGCTGCTGCCTTTTACAAACATGAATGCTTATAATTTAAAGGCCAGCTGTAAACCGGTTGAGGATGTTAGTATAGCCGCTGTTTTTGGATATTATGATGTGGCTAAAAAGAGCGAGGGAGGCATCACCGTTCCATTTACCTATGATGGTGGAACAGCGTATTATGCAACAGGTTACACTGGAAAAAGACATCTAGGCGAAGCTTTGGATATAACCGCCACATATGATTACACTGAAGATGTGCAATTCGCTTTAACCGGTGGTTTCTTTATCCCCGGCAAAGCGCTGGTTACTGACAGAAGTACCGCAACTCAGTTAATCGGTTCTATGAAAGTTGCATTCTAATACAACTTATGTAAAATAAAAAAGCCCTGGGGGCTTAAATCCTCCAGGGCTTTTTTATTAAACTACAAATAGCCCTAATGCTTTATCTGGCTTTTATCTTCCACATGCACCAGCCGTATTACAAGAACCTGCTTACCCAGGTAAGCGATTTGCCCTGGGTCAGGTTGCACGGGATAAAAGATTACCTGGATATGGTCCAGCTCCTGGAGAAATTCCCCAAAATCAAACAGACCTTTAATGTTGTCCCGTCATTATTTGAACAGGTAGAAGATTATAACGCCGGCAGGGTAAAGGACACTTATCTTGAGTTGTCCAGAAAACCCGCCGTTAAATTGACTAAAGCCGATAAGGAATTCATCCTGTGTAACTTCTTCTCCATAAATAAAGAACGGGTCATAGCGACATTCCCGCGTTATTATGAACTTTACACCCGCAAACTTCATAAACTGGAATTCTCTACCCAGGATTACCTTGACCTGCAGTTATGTTTTAATCTTGCCTGGATAGACCCGTCATTCCGCCGGAATATCCCCGAGTTGAAGAAAATAATGCTCAAAGAAAGGTTCTTCAGTGAAGAGGATAAACAGCTCCTCCTGGATAACCAACTGGAGATATTAAAAGGGATAATCCCGGCGTACCGCCTTTTTAAAGAGAATAACCGGATTGAAATAAGCGTCACCCCGTATTATCATCCGATCTTACCTTTATTATGCAGCACGAATGTCGCCAAAGAGGCGAACAAAAAGACGATCCTGCCGAAAGAGGAGTTTAGTTTCCCTCAAGATGCCAGGGAGCATATAAATTTGGCGGTTGAATTTTATAAACAAAGGTTTGAGAGCGCTCCGCTTGGCATGTGGCCTTCGGAGGAGGCGGTAAGCGAGCACATCCTGCCTTTTATCATTGAATCCGGCATAAAATGGATCGTTAGCGATGAAGCCATCTTATTTAAGTCCCTAAAGACAAAGAAGCGCGACACAAAACTGCTCTATCAGCCGCATCTATTGAGGAGGAAGGGAGGGGCGCTTAATATCGTTTTCCGCGACCGCAACCTTTCAGACCTGATCGGCTTTACTTACCATAAGATGGATGAGGAGGATGCGGTAAACGATTTCATGGCCCACCTTGAAAATATCAACCGGGCGTTCAAGGGCAAAGATACCTTAGTCACCATTGCCATGGACGGAGAAAATGCCTGGGAGTATTTCAGGAATGACGGCCATGACTTCCTGGAATTATTTTACGGCCGCTTAAGTGAAGCTGATTTTGTAAAGACTACGACAGTAAGCGAATACCTCCAAAATATCCCGGCAAAACTTGAAATCAAGCGCTTAAGTGCCGGCTCATGGATCTATGGGGAATTCGGCAAATGGATAGGCAACCCGTATAAAGTAAAGGCCTGGGAGTGCCTTACGCTCGCCAGGAAGGCCCTTGCCAAAATTAAAGACCCCAGTGATCTGGCCTTAAAACAAATGTATATCCTGGAAGGAAGCGACTGGTTCTGGTGGTACGGGGAGGACCTGGACGGCTCATTTGACCGGCTCTTTCGGATGCATTTAAATAATTTCTACCAGCTGATTGATCACAAAGCGCCTGATTACCTCAAAGTACCCTTAACTCCTTGACATAAATAAGGTTTTGTGTTATAAAGTATCTTCAAATGGACAAGAAAGAAATCTATGAGCATCTGGCCAGCATTTACCTGGATGCCTCTTCAAAATCATCAAAGAAAAAACATAAGTTAAAATCTTATCCTAAGCCGGTACGCAACCTGATCCTGGTAGCGGTCCTGGTAATGTTTAGTTTAGCAAGCGGCCTTACTTATTATAATCTTAGCAGCCGCTCCCGCAATGCTCAAATCGCCTTATTTTTATACCAGGATGCGGCAAAGATAAACTTCAATTTTGACCCTGCCAAAAAGGAGACCTTCTCCCTGAACCTGAAACAACTGAACTTATCCAAATATAAAAGCCTGGCCTTCGCGGTAAGAAAAACCAATCCTAAAGATATCATTTCATTAAAGGTGGAGTTCACCAACCGCTTTGATGAGAGATCGGAAGTTTACGTAAAGAACATCCCCGCCAAGTGGGCTGACCAAAGAATAGGCTTCAGTTGCTTTGCGAAAATCAATGACTGGCGGCAGATGAAGAGCCTGGCTTTTACCATTGAAGAATGGAACACCCGCCAGAAATCAGGGATAGTTTACCTTGATAATATAAGGGTTTTGAAATAATCCTTTAATCTTTAGTAAGGATAACTTTTTAAGGAGGGATTTCTCATGCGCATTATCTCAATTGCCAATCAAAAAGGCGGTTGCGGAAAAACAACCACATCCATAAACCTGGCCGCCGCACTTTCCGCAAACGGCCGCAAGGTCCTGTTAATTGACCTTGACCCGCAGGCGCACGCCTCAAGCGGCCTGAATATCAAAGCGGATACGAGTATTTATAACGTCCTATCCAAGATAGCTCATAAGAAATCGCGGCTTGAGGAGATCATCCAGAATTTGGGTGAAAACCTTGACATAGCCCCATCATCAATAGTCTTAAGCACGCTGGAGCAGGAGCTAAGCGGGGAGATCGGCCGCGAATCCCGGCTCTGGGATATCTTAAAGGAATTTAAAGGCAACTATGATTACATCTTGATCGACTGCCCGCCCAACCTGGGTATCCTGACCATTAATGCCATACGCGCGGCCAGTGAAATAATCATCCCTGTTGAAGCCAGCAGGTTCTCCCTGGAAGGCCTGGTTCAGCTGATCGGTATCATAAAACTGGTAAAAGAAAGGCTAAACCATGATGTGGATTTTCGCGTCCTGGTAACTAACTTTGATTCCCGGCTGCAGCACTCCTTTAAAATGCTTGAGAAGATCAAAACCGACTACCAGAACAAAATGTTCTCAAATATCATCCACGTGAATGTAAAATTAAGAGAGGCGCAGAACGCGGGGTTGCATATCCTCACTTATGATAAATACTGCCGCGGGGCAAAGGATTATTTTTCGTTATCACGGGAGATCATCACCCAGGAGGATTCGCCTAGGCCGGTTTCCGGGCCGGAAAAAGCCATGGAAAAACGCATGAAGGAGATCCTCAAAGAAACCCTGCCAAAGTTGAGCACGGTCACTCTTACAATCAAGGCCCCCGGCGCAAAGGAAGTCTACCTGGCAGGGGAATTCAACAACTGGAAACTGGATGAGAACAGCCGCATGGAGCAGGCAAACGGCTGCTGGATAAAACGTTTAAAACTAGATAAGGGATCCTACCGGTACCGCTTTGTAATTGACGGGAGCTGGGTTGAGGATCCCGCTAACCCCTTAAACCGGTTAAATCCATACGGTTCCAGGGACTCGTTACTAGAAGTAAACAAATAATCCAAGGAAATAACTATGACAAACTTACCTGATGGACAGGAAATCCACGAAGGAAAATTTTTTGCCGTAATCTCCTATGTTTCTTTTCTTTGTATAATAACCCTGGCCTTAAAGAAAGACAACAAATTCGCCCTTTACCATGCCAAACAGGGCTTAGTGCTTTTTGTCATGGAGGTGGCGGCATTCATACTCTCGATCATACCTTTGTTGGGCTGGTTGATCGGTGTTTTTGGGTATGCCTTGTTCCTTTTAGTTTCAATCTGGGGGATCATCCAGGCTGCCTTAGGCCTGTACTGCCGCATCCCGGTTGTAACGGAAATATCCGAGAAGGTTATCCTTTAAGCTTTAACGGGGAATAATTTCATAAGGAGGTGTCGCTATGGCTTTAAAAAAGAAAAGGAAAGTCAGGAAAGCGGCAAAGAAAGCGCCAAGAAAAGCGGTAAAGAAACCAGCTAGGAAAACGGCTAAAAAGGCCGCCAAAAGAAAGCCTCTTTTAAAGAAGAAACCTGTGGCAAAAAAGAGGGCAGAAGCGAAAAAAGCCGTAAAAAAAGTAGAGGGCAATCTTATCGGTTCAATCACCCATTATTTCCCGCATGTGCAGGCCGCGGTAATAAAGTTAAAGGGCCCGCTGGCAATGGGAGAGACGGTCAAGATAAAGGGTCATACCACTGACCTGACCCAGCTCATAACCTCCATGCAGATCGACCGGGTGGATATTTCCAGCGCCAAAAAAGGGGATGAAATAGGGTTACTGGTCAACTCCCGGGTCAGACAGCACGATAAAGTTTACAAAGTTTAATTCAGGGACGGTTCTCAACTCAAAGCAGAAGTGTCCCCACATTGGGAGGACAGTTTTCCTTATGTTTTTAAGAACCGTCCCTATTTATAGCTAATAATGAGTATCTACTCATAATAAATACGGCGTTAAGCCTAGATAAATCCAAGTAAATGCGCCCCCGAGGCAGACCTAAGAAGTATAGAATAATCAAAGTTGACCCCAAAATCAACCAATTCAGCCCAAGAGGTAGGCCGGGGAGGCCGGATGAGGTAGAGCTGAAAATGGATGAATTTGAGGCCTTAAGGCTGGCAGATTACCAGGATTTGGCCCAAAAAGAGGCTGCCAGGTCAATGCGCGTATCCCAACAAACCTTTAGCCGGATATTAACCAAAGCGCGTAAAATCGTCGCTAAAGGGATAACCACCGGATCCGCCATAAGAATACAGGGCGGCCAATATGTAATCAGCTCCCGCCAGGACCCAACGTAAGCATCTTATAAACTCCGTTTTACCCCCAGAAATTGGCTTATTCTACCATATTTTATCCTCCTAGTCAACTTCCTATAATAGCTGTTATGTTAACTTGTCTATCTTGCGTGGATGTATCTAACGCAATGGGGGGCAAAGGTTTATTTAGTTATGTTTTTAAGCTGTGGAAAAGACATTTCTTCTTTACTTAAACTTACCGCTGTTTTTTAAGCTTAACAATTCAGGAGGGATTTATGCGGCATCTTCTCTGGATTTTTTGCCTTTAATTGAAGATTTAGGAATGGCTCACCGACTTAGGCTTTTCATTAGACTTACCGGCATTTTTTAATGAAAATCCCGGTAAGTCTAATATTTTCTTATTACTGTTATTAGCTTTCCGATGACCTTAAACTCTTCAAAGATTGGCGGGTAATTGGCGTTGGCAGCTTCCAGGTGAAACTTACCGGCTTTACTGCGCAGCCTTTTTAAGGTAACTTCATTATTATCCAGAAGTGCCGCAACTATATCATTATTGTCGGCATTGGGGCGTTTCTTGATGATAGCCACATCGCCATCCAGGATACCGGCATCAACCATGCTGTCCCCTTTGACCCTTAAGGCAAAAACATCATCAAATCCTAAACGGCCAAGGAACAGATCATCGGCATCAACATAACCCTGGATCTCCTCATAAGCCAGATTCGGCTTGCCGGCCATAATGGTACCAATTATAGGAATCTTATTAAAGCCGGCGCGTTCAGTCAGTTCTATTGCCCGGGATTTATTGTTCATCCGCCTCACCAAACCTTTCCGCATTAAAGCCTTTAGATAGTCCCTTACTGTTCCGGTTGATTTAAACCCCAACTCCCCTCCTATCTCTCTTATTGTAGGAGGGAGCCTATCCCCTACCCTCCTACGGATAAAATTAAGCACCTTTTCCTGCTTCGGTGTCAAATACGGCTTCTCTTTCATGGCTATATGTATACCACACAAATGTGTGGTTTGTCAAGAAAAAAATAAAAGGCGTTTATTTATAAGCCCTCATAACTGCTTCTGGGTTTATCTCTGCCACCCTGAGCAATGCCAAAGCGGGTCCTTCAGGCACCCTTCTTCCCTGCTCCCAGTTTTGCAAGGTATCAATGCTTACCCCCAGTATATAGGCAAATTTAGCTTGAGACACGTGGAGTTTCCTGCGGATATTGGTTACGATTATCGGCTTAAACTTAGAGGCCCTGGCCGGCTTCATCCTCCCGGAATGTATTTTCCTGGCCTGATCAATACTTGTTAACAAATCGTTAAAATCCCTTTTCTTCATAGCACACCTTCTTTTACATACTTAATTAAGATTCTTGATTGTTCCTTTGTTAAATCCCCCTGCCCTGATTTTTTATAAGCAAACAGCATATATACCTTCTCATCTTGCGTATACCAATAATAAATAATCCTTAACGCCCCTCTTTTTCCTTTGCCCGGAATAGCCCATCGCAATTTTCTTAAACCCTTGCCTCCAGGGATAAGATCGCCTGCCGCAGGATTAATTACCAGCTCCCATTGCAGCTGTCGATATTCGTTATCAGAAAGAACATTCTTAATTCTCTTGCTGAAAACAAGAGTCTCAATAATTTCCACTTTTCCCCTACCGGTTAAAGTATACGCCATTGGCGTATACTTGTCAAGTGTTTATTTCTTGAGGCCGATTTGCCTCTCTATTACAATAGACGTTGGGAGGGGAAAAATCTAACGAAATAAAATGGGGCGCATTACCCAGCTTCAACTTCCTTCAGGGCCTTCTGGTAGGCGCAAAAGTCGCAAGTCCCGCTGTGCTCGGGAATTATGGGACTCATCAGGCACTTATGCATCTGGAGAATCTTAGGTTCAATCCAGGCATCATCTCCCGCGTAAGGGATGATCTTTATGTCAAACTCAAGCTTTGCGTCAAAAGTTTCCTTTCTGGTATTGCCGTTGCAGTATAGAAAATAACCGGTAGGTGATACATTAAAACCGTTCCTCCTGAATAACCACTGGTATATCTCCATCTGCCTCTTGTAAGAGACCTGCCAAGCCGCGTCTATATTTACTTCTTCCTCCCTTGCCGTAGCCTTGTAATCAACGATAAACAATTTTCCGTCAGGCGCTAGCCAAATATCATCTATCGCTCCTGAGAGCAGGAGATTTGTGGGGCCGTGCAAATATTCTATGCCGCCGCGCAGGGCATCCTGCCAGGATTTGAGCTTTTCATGCTTAAAAGGAACGGCTTTGATCCCATACTTTTCCATAAGAGGATGGACCGCCTGCCTATCCCTGTAGAGGTCAAATTCTTTCTTCAACAGCTTATCAACCGCGGAGTTCAGGGTAAACGGATATCCCGGAGGCTGACCTACGCCCAATCTTCTGTCCAGATAAAAACAGCGCGGGCAGTTGATAAAAAGCTCTATCTTGGAACGGCTTAATTTGAACGGGGTTTTGCTTTCCGGATTGAATAAATTATTGGTTTTCCTGGCCGTATAATATTTTGACATTTTTATCTAAGCAGTTTATTAATTGCCTGCATTAATTTAGCCCCTTCAAATGGCTTGGCTATGTAAACATTTGCTCCAATTACCGCGCCAATAACCTTATCGGCATCGGTGCATTTGGCGGTAAGCATTATAATCGGGATTTTAGAGAGCCGGACATCTTTACGCACCTCTTTACAGACATCTTCACCATGCATCTTCGGCAGCATCAGATCAAGGATAATTAAATCCGGTTTTTCTAACCTTGCCTTATTTAACCCTTCAACGCCGTCATTAGCCGCGATTACCTCAAAACCGCTCCTCTCCAGCCTCAATCCAATAAGATCGCAAAGCTCATTTTCATCTTCAATAATTAAAATCTTTTTCCCCTGCCTTACTTTTTCTGCAGAATTGTTCATATTTTCCTAATCCCTGTTAATCACGCCGATCATCTCAAGAAGCCTGCCGTAGTCATGCATGTTGAAGTTCATGATAAGCCGGGGTAAACTGGGATACTCCCCCATTTCAATTTCCTCTTTTGTCGCCGGGGCAAGGCTGATCCTGCCGCTTGTCAGGATGTCTTTAAATCTTTGGTTTAGGAACTCCAAGGTTTTATCCGTCAGCTCATTATTGAGCCTTATTACGGTTAAGCCCGAAACATACCTTATGGAGTGATACACCCGGTAAAAACCATCTATATATTTTACCGCCTCGTCAACATTATTTACGATACGGAAAAGGCTAAAATCTTCTTTATTGATGAAGCCATTTTTGAGCAGGTGGTTATTCACAAAACGCTTCCAATCAGCCCAATATACGGATCCCGGAGGCTCCATTAAAACAATCGGCCTGGGCTTTGACTTTCCGGTTTGAATCAGCGTAAGCATTTCAAAACCTTCGTCATTCGTGCCGAAGCCGCCAGGGAAAAAAGCGGTCGCGTCGGTCTCCTTTACGAATATCAGCTTCCTGGTAAAGAAATACTTGAAATTGATCAGCCTCTCCTTTTCATCTATATAAGGATTTGGTTTTTGTTCAAAGGGAAGGCGGATATTCAAGGCGAAGTCTTTGCCTGTTTTAGCGCCTTTATTGCCGGCCTCCATGACCCCTGGCCCCCCTCCGGTTACGACCATGTAGCCTTTTTCCGTCAGCTTCCTTGAAAATTCTTCAGCCATCTTATATTCAGCCGATGTCTTTTTTGATCTGGCTGAACCAAAGATTATTACCTTCTTTACCTCCCTATACGGCGAGAATATCTTAAATGAATAGCGCAATTCTTTCAGGGTGTTATTTACAAGCTTGAGGTCTCCCTTATCCTGCGACTCCTTACCTAATTTAATTACGGTCGTAAGTATTTCGCGCAATAAACGCGCGTTTTCGGCAGAGGCGGTTTTAGCGGCCAGCTCATTTATTAAGCAATCTAGCGCCTTGTCGCCGATCTCGTATTCTTTGGTTATCTTCCGCACGACCACACCCATCCTTCAACTAAAAACAATTTGATATATATAATCGCAAGCACGCAGAAGATGAACAAAAACAATCCCATTATTTTCGTATTCCTTATTTCCTTTTGCATAGATACCGGCTCCATGCGCCAATTTATCTTTTTATAGAATTTCATTTGCATCTTTATGGCCAAAGGGGTATTAAGGTAAACAAAGGCGCCGAATATTATACCGGCTAAAATAAATAATGCTGCAATCGACAGTAGGTTCATTTTTCTCTCCTTTTTATCCTTTCGCAAAGAGCATACGCAGGGAAACAAACAACAGGAATAAAGCAAATCCCTTTCTTAGCAATGGTTCCGATAAATTCTGCACTAAGTTAGCCCCTATCAGTCCGCCTACAAAAAAACCTATGCAGATAAAACCGGCGATACCCAGCTTAACATTGCTACAATTCTATTAACTCGTAATCAAGGCTGCCCAGGCCTATATCCCGGGCATAGATCAGCTGTTTTAAGCCATCCTGGTCAGGATGCACTGATTTGAATATATCTTTTCCGCAGGACTTGTTTACCAAATCAAAGCTGGCCTTGTCTATGCTCACAGGGTCGCTTGATGCCAGTATCCCGACATCCGGGGCGATCCGCGGATTATCCATTCCCCAGCAATCGCATTCCTTATTGATCTTAACGGCAAAGTTTATGAATCCTGCCTTGTTTTTCTTATCTTTGAGCACAGCCAGGCTGTACTCAACCATTTTTTCCTGCACCTCATCCCCTGCCCCGAAATCAATGAACATGGCCATCGTGGGGCAAACAGCCAGGCAGCTTGCGCAGCCGATACATTTTGAGCTGTCAACCACCGACTTATTATTCACGATGCAGATCGCCCCTGCCGGGCATATCTTTTCACATTCGCCGCAGCCAATGCATTTATCGGTATGGACAACAGGGGCCAGGTCACAATGCTGCGCCAGCTTCCCCTCTCTCGTAGCGCAGCCCATCCCGATATTCTTCAAAGTACCCCCGAAACCGGTCAAAATATGCCCCTTGAAATGACTGACCGCGACCAAGGCCTGCGCCTCTATAAAAATACGGGCCAGCTTTGCGCTTTTGATAAACTTGCCGTCAATCTGCATAGAAATCACATTTTCCTTCTTGGTATCATCCGGAATAATCACATCCGCTTGACATGCCTCCCTGGTGAAGCCATGCTCGCTGGCAAGTCTTAAGTGGTCAGCGGAGTTAAGCCGCCTTCCCCGATAAAGGGTATTGGCGTCCGATAAAAAAGCCCTGCCTCCTCTTTGGGCTATTTCCTGACAGATCAGGCGCACATGCGCAGGATTTACAAAACCGGTATTCCCCTCCTCCCCGAAATGGAGTTTTACCGCCACGTTGTCTTCACCGCGGATAAAATCCAGGGAGTTACTTTCATCCAAAAGCCTTTTAAGCTTTTCATTGACAGCCTGAAGGCTGTCCGAACCTTCCACGGGGATAAAATATACCCGGCTTTTCATGGTTGAAGCCTCTTGATAAGCCAGGCCATATT
>Ga0315282_10000725_pt1:0-40000 | contig 64615 bp, 56 predicted proteins | sample YL17G07_20_MG_FD_203693 | JGI IMG/M metagenome (GOLD analysis project Ga0315282, IMG submission 203693) | Sediment microbial communities from Yellowstone Lake, YNP, Wyoming, USA - YL17G07_20 | ecosystem: Environmental > Aquatic > Freshwater > Lake > Sediment | place: USA: Wyoming...
CCGCGCCTGGTCTACGAAGAGAAGGACCTCGCGCAGTGGGTTACCGAAGACCACCCCGCCACCATCGCACCGGGCGGAGTGCGCACGTGGAGGACCACCATCCATACCCCTGAAGGCGACCTGACGAAGGTGAGGACGGCCAACGACATCACCACGTGGGAGACCGAGCACCTCATCAAGTCCGAGCGTGACTTCGCGTTGTTTGAACGGTACGCTCCCGTGCCGACCTTCGATTGGTCTCCGGTGCTGCTCGATAAGGACCGGCTCGGTGACCGGGGGATCGTTCGGACCGGCGGCGGGGGCTACGGGCAGGGAAGTCCGTGGCAGGACCTGTGCACCCTCACGGGGACGGTCCCGGCGATCATGACCGCTCTCGACGAGCCGGAGCGGATGCACCACATGGTCGATGTGATCCTCGCCAAACGTCTTGAGGCGATAGAGAGATCGCCGCCGAATCCGTCCGACATCGTCGAGTGCGGCGGTGGTGCGGGTTCCGATACGGTGATTAGTCCGGCGTTACACCGGGAATTCTGCCTTCCCTACGACCGGAGGCAGCACGTGGCGATCCACGAGAAGAGCCCCCACATCAAGGTCGTGTACCACCTCTGCGGCGGCCTCATGCACATGCTGGATCTCGTGGCGGAAAACGGCGCGGACGGTCTCGAGACGATGACCCCTCCGAGCATGGGTGGCAATGCGGACATCGCCGAGGCCAACCGACGGGTCGGTCACAAGCTGTTCTTCATCGGCGGGTTCGACCAGCAAGCCGGGTTCGAGCGCGGCACCCCCGAGGAGGCACGTCGGCTTGTGCACGAATGCCACCGCGCACGTCCGAACGGGGGGTATATCTGCTGCCCATCGGACCATTTCTTCCACGGTGCGCCCGAGAATGTGCAGGCGTTCGCCGATGCGGCGAAGCAGTGTCGCTACAACTGAACGGGTGGCGGTACGGATGGGAGCGTCGGGGCGAATTGAACGGGCTTGAGGCCGCAGTGAGAGCGTCTATCAAGATGACTTCGCAGGGGCGAACCGGTGTGTTCGGCCTCTCTGAAGAGGAACTGACTAAAGGGCGGACGCGTGGGTCCGCGTCTAGATCGCGCCCTCGCTCGGCCTCATCTTGCCAGGTATTCTAACGAGAATCGGGAGCTCCGGTTCCCGGTCTTAACACACCTACCGCCTCGGAACGACATTAGGACACTGTTGCTCCGCGAGACTCTCTCTGTGCGCGAAGTCCGGATAGGCTCGCCTCTTGTGGAACACGAGAGGAGGCGGTATCGTCCTCCCGACACATGGATTTAGTTTGCTTGACAAACCCCCAGGAGGGAAGTATCCTCAACACATAAACGTCTCGAGAGGCGTGGCTGGAGCCGTATGATGCTGCTGACTCTGGAATTGCGAGCAGGTAGAATCTCCTTGGGCATTCGAAGACCATAGAGGGTAGTGCGTGGTTCCGCGGGGGGTAGAAGCCTCCGGAATGTTTTGAACGATGAGGAGGTTACCACGATGAAACGTGGCGCGATGATAGTGGTCGCTGGAATGCTCCTCGTGCTCGGCATCGGTGCGTCCTGTGCACCGGCCGCCAGCAGATACCCGGTCAGCATCGGGTTCTCCTACGGCACGTGGACACCGTCGCTCGATGCGTACAACCTGCGCTTCGTCGACCAGATGAATCCGACGATTCTGTCGGACAACTCGGCGCTCTATGTACGTGTGCCACTCGATAACATCGACTCGACGGAGACGTACAACTGGTTCACGACGGGGCCGGTGCAATATCTCTTCTCGTCGTCGTGGGGGTTCGGTATCAACGCGAAGCTCCGGCTCCATAGCGACATGTTCGCCCTGTTCGAGTACGACTGGTGGAAGCAGTCGGTTGGCAGCCGTCGGAACTTCGGGGGCCAGTACGGCTACGAGGGATATACGGTCAAGCTCAATCCCGTGACCGTTTCGCTCGTCTACTACATGCCGGTGGAGATCGGCGCGTGGTGGCCGCAGGTGTACCTCGGCGCTGGCGCTGGCGCCGTCCTGGTCGAACGGACGAACCTCCAGATCACGAACGCCACCCCGCGCGACGGCGGTACCTCCACCTCGTCCGGTTCCGGCACGATCCTGACCGGGTTAGGGGGACTGGAATACATCGTCCCGGTCCCGATGCTTCAGGATCGGGTGAGCCTGTTCTTTGAAGGCCGCTACGTCATGGGCGACTATGGCGAGGAATTCACGGAGATTGGCCCGATGGGATCCGCCGTGCTCGATTCGACGACGGGGAGAGAACAGAAGACGGATGCGGCGGTGAGTGTGCAGGGTCCGCAGTTCAAGTTCGGAATGGCGGTGAATTTCGGCCAGTTGCGCCCGCGTCCTGAGAAGGGTGTCCTGTCGGGACTTCTCGAACCGAGCCGCCGTGGAGCTGGTGGGTATGTGATGGCGCCTCCCTACGGCGCGCCGCCGGCTGCCGGAGCGTACGGAGGTGGCGTGACGCTCGTCTATCCGCAGCCGCAGGAACAGGTCCAGGTGGTGACGGGCACGGGCCACGTGGATGAGGACCGCATTCGTCAGATCATCCGCGAGGAACTCCTCAATGCCCGCGTCACCGCGGCACCAACCGGCCCGGTGGATGACCTCGCCGAGCAGCAGTTGCGGAGCATTCGCGAGCGCAGGCTTCAAGCCGAGCAAGAGCTCCAGCAGTTGAAGGAATTGCTGCGAGAGGAAGGCTAACTCCCTCGACGGCAGTGCGGATGCATGGGCTTCCGTTGGATCCTCGGGCTGTGCGTGCTCGTCGGTAGCGCATCCGCTCGTCACGCTGAGGATGGGGCGATATCCCAGTTCAGACGAGATTTGCTGCGGCTGGGATACGAAAACGTTGCTCTTGAGACCACCGACAGCACACTGGTCGTGTGGTGTGAAAATCGAAGAATCCGGTATCCGGTCGTCTGGATGGTGGAGGCGCTCTCGTTGGCGGCTTCGTCGGTCCCACGGGAACACCGCGTCTGTGTCGTCGCGGAGAGATTCGCACGACCGGTCGTCTCGCTCGCTGCTCGGGCGAGCGATGTCGTCGCGTGGATGGAAGGCGCGGTGCCGACCTCGGCGTTCCGGGATCGACTTACGGTCGCCTTCGCGGGAGACAGGCAGCCACCGGGACGGCTTAATCCCTCCCTCCGACGGGTGGACCTGATGCTCGGACCGGGGCGGCTTCTGACGGAGCTCGGTCTGCCCGGCGATTGGATTCGTGCGACGTTCGACGTGAGCGCAGAACTGACGACCGCACTTGCGCCGGGTTTGATCGCCTACGGGCGGATGTTCGTTCCGCTTCATCACCGGGGAGGACCTGTCGACAACGAAGAGCGGTACAACGAGGTGAGGCCAGGCTCGTTCCTGCTGTCGTACTTCCACTCGCTTGGACCGTCGGCGTTCTCGACGGTGACCATGGGGATGTTCGAGCTGCGAAACTGGCAATACGACAGCTACGGCGTCATGGTGGATCTGTTCCATGCAACGCCGGACGGCCATTGGGTGATCGGCGGGGCAATCGGCTACCTCGGTTCGGCAACGTACCGGGTCCTCGACGACAGGCCGGAGAGATACCGGGTTTGGGAGATCGTCTGGCCGCCCAAAGACTGGCCATATCAGGCCGTCATCGGCTACCGATTCGATGGTTTTGACCTGCACGTCACTGCTCGATGGGGGAGGTTTCTTGCCAAGGATCGAGCGTGGCAACTTGATGTTGAACGGAAATTCGGCGAAGTCAGCGTAACGATCTTTGGCATTAAGTCCGATGATCGAGTGGGTGGGGCAGACCCGGTCGATCGGAACAACGTGAGGCTGCTCGGCGGGATACGGATGCAGGTACCGTTGTACCCGCGAGAGCGGAGCATGCCGTCGCGGCTTCGGGTGACGTCCGCCGCTTCCTATGTATGGACCTACCGCTACCGCGCCGGGCACGTGGGGGTGAATGTCGAGAGTGGGCATCGGGTTGAGGACATCATCGAGTACTACAACCCGACGTACATCCGCAACAATCTTGAGAGAGCGCGCACACAAATACGGGCCTCTCGACTTCAGGAAGGGCGAGGCCGGCGCGAGGTGACGACCTCAGCGAACGCCGCGGACGGATCACACTAAGCTGGTGGGGGAACCATGGCTATGCGGAAGACTGCTTTACTGAGCCTTCTCGGACTCGTCCTGATGGCGGTCACGCTGGTCGAGTGTGAACGAAGGATCCTATCACGCGATCGGACGGTGCCAATCATCCCGGCAGCGCCTCCAACGCCAGCGAATTCCATCATCGTCAGTGTTGCCGGAACGCCGTCGGATCTCATTGGCGTGAAGGTGGTGCTGCTGACCGCGGGAATCAAGATCGACTCGGCAGTCATCGCCTCAGCAGACATCAAGGGGGCCACCGCGACCGTCCAGTTCGACAGCGTCGCGGGCGCGATTCCGGTGCAGGCAACGTATCAGGTGAATCTGAGGCACTCGACGCAGGTCGGGTTCACGTTCCAATCCCAGCTCGTGAGCATCACCGGCCCGACCATCCCGGTTGTAGCCTTCACGCTCAGGAAGATCGAGAACACGAACACGATTCAGGTCGTCTCGAAGACGGTCGATCAGAGTGCTGTCACCACGGTGACGGTTCAACTACCGCCCGCTGTGACGAGCACCGCCGCGCCCGCGAAGGTAAGCATCGCGGCGGGCAGCGGCGTCACGTCAGTCTCAGTCTCGACCCAGACGGCTGAGGAAGTGCCGGCCATCGTCCAGAACAACGTCATGACCCAGGCGGTGATCGGTGCGATTCAGATTCAGACGCTGACGCCGAACGCGAACGCGACGTTCTCGGTCAATATCCCCTTGCCAATCGACTCGGCGGACCGGGCAACGGCCGCCGGGGGATCGGTGGACGTGCTGCGCTATGATGCGGGCACGGGTTCATGGACGAAGATCGGGACGTACAAGATTCGCTTGGACGGGACGGTGCAGGTTGACGACATCAAGGGCATCGATGAGAACACGATTATCTCGATCGGCTCGACGCCGGGCATCTCAGAGGCCAAGCAGGAGTCTCTGAAGACGGAACCGGTGCTCGACGTGAACCAGACGGAGGCGTTGAAGCGTCGCGGCGATTCCACCGTCACGTACGACCTGAGTCCCAAGATTTCCGGGTCCACGAGGGTTGGCAAGTTGGCTCTGCCCGTACCGGGGCTGCCGAGGATTGCTTTGGGCCAGCCGCTTCCCGCTCCCGCCAATGTTCCCGAATGGGCGTGGCCGAACATCCGCAACTACATCGGGAACCGGTATCCCGAATTGGCGGACTGGCTCAACACGGGGAACACCTCGAGCAGTGTAAAGCTACCCGATTGGACGGTTGAAGTGCTCGACAACGGCGTGATTAGAACGATAACGTACCAGATCACCTTCGGAAATCTCAAGTATACTTTCACCATCGAGATCAACGTCAAGGAGAAGGTGATCAGGTTCCTCTGGCATGATTCCGGCGTCATAGGCTAGTGGCCAAGGCCGGCCACAGGGCACATTGGGTTCCCCACCATGTACGTCAGTGCCACGAGCGAGCTTCCGCCGGCTCGCTCGTGGCGTTTTTGTACGGTATCTTCTCTGGTGTTGTGGCGCAGGGCGGCAATCGGCGAGCGCCACGTGGCTTGAAGTTGTCTGGTACGATCTTTGTCCCGAGGAGGAGTGCATGGCTGGGGTGAACAAAGTCATTCTCATCGGCAATCTCGGCAAGGACCCACAACTGGACTACACCACCTCGGGTGTGGCCCGGTGCCGATTTCCCATCGCAACCTCGGACCGGTACACCGACCGGGACGGCCAGCGGCAGGAGCGGACCGACTGGCACAACATCGTGCTCTGGAACAAACTGGCCGAGATCGCGGGAGAGTACCTCAAGAAGGGACGGCAGGTCTACATCGAGGGCAGCATCCGCACGCGCCAGTACCAGGACAAGAGCGGGGAGACGCGCTACATCACCGAGATTGTCGGCAGACAGATGCAGATGCTCGGCGGACCCGGTGGGCAGCGTGGAGTCGAAGAAACACCGCCGCCGGAAGAACCGGAATCCACGGGCATATCGAGCCGCAAAGAGCCCTCACCACGCCCGGCAGCCGAACCGGAGGCGGCTCAAGAGACGCCCCCCGGGGACGAAGACGACCTGCCGTTCTGACCGAGCGACGTACTCTGTTCCTCGAAGCGGTGCCGGCATGCTCCGTGCGAGCTCCGCGCGGAGCATCGGTATGTACACGGCAGAACAACCCGTCACGCGCAGCCGACCGCGCTCCTGAGAACTCGCCCGTTGACGGACCCTCGCCGTGAAGCGTATGTAAGAGAATGCGCGCTACGCTCTTCGTCCTCGTCGCGCGGAAGGTACATGCCCGATACGTCAGGCCCTCGGATCGCTGACTTCGCCGTCGGGGAAACGGTGACCACCTTCCTCGCGTTGCGAAACAAGCAACTGCGCGAGCAGAACGGCCGCCCATTCATCCGGTTCGAGTTCGCCGACCGCACGGGACGCATCATGGCCATCGTCGGCGAGAGCGTCACCGAGATGTGGGAATCGGTGAACGAGGACGATGTCGTCAAGCTCCGGGCGACCGTTGGAACGTGGAACGACAAGAAGACGCTCCGCATCCAACAGATGCGAAGGGCCCGACGCGACGAATACGAGCCGGGCGACTTCGTACCGGTCTATCCGGGGGACCGTGAGGATCTCTGGCGGGAGTTCACCGGCCACGTCGAATCGATCACCACTCCGGCGCTGCGAGCGTTGCTGGATCGGATGCTCGGTGGCGCGGCGATGCGTGAACGCCTGCTCGCCGCGCCGGGCGGCAAGCTCTGGCATCATGTGTACATGGGCGGACTCCTGGAGCACACGAACGCCGTTGCGGGGTATGTTGACGCCGCCTGCACCCGATATCCGCTTGCCCACCGTGACCTTGCGATCGCGGGCGCGCTGTTGCACGACATCGGGAAGATCGAAGCGTTCGACATCACGTCGACCGTCGAATACAGTGACAGAGGACGCCTCATCGGACACGTCGTGCTCGGCGAGGGCATCGTGCGGGAATGGTGTGCCCAGACATCGGAGATGAGCGAGTCGCTCGTGGAGGTGCTCTGCCACATCGTTCTCTCCCACGAGCGCACGGGCGATCATCGCTCGCCGGTTGATCCGATGACGCTCGAGGCCGCGCTCGTCGCCTCCGCAAATGAACTCGACGCCACCGCCGGGGCGTTCGCACGGATCCTGAGCCGCGAGCGCGAGAGCGGCCAGACCTGGTCGGCATGGGTGAACACGCTCGGACGGCAGATCTACCTCCGGCCTGCCGATGAACGGTGAGGAAGCGGGGACGTTGCCGCCGCACACGCTCAAATGCCCTTCAGTCGTTGTCCCGAGCGGAGTGAAGAAGCGGTTCCTCTCAGAGACAACCGGATGCTCCACTTCGTCCGGCATGGTCGTCTCAGGTTCATCAGATAACATCAACCACATGATGGAGTGAGAATGGCTCGTTCGCTTGTCGTCGTAGAATCTCCCACCAAAGTCCGGACCATCAACAAGTTCCTCGGAAAAGACTACGAGGTGAAGTCGTGCATGGGGCACGTACGCGACCTGCCGGAGCGAGAACTCGGCGTGGATATCGAGGGCGGCTTCAAGCCTGTGTACGAAGTGTTGCCCGGCAAGGAGAAAATCGTGTCCGAACTGAAATCCTCCGGGAGCAAGGCGGATGTGGTGTACCTTGCCACCGACCCCGACCGTGAGGGCGAGGCCATCGCCTGGCACGTGGCGCAGGTGATGAACCTCCCGGAGGACCGGGTTCGGCGGGTTACGTTCCACGAGATCACGCGGAGCGCCATCACGCGAGCGTTCGAGCAGCCGAAAGGCATTGACATGAAGAAAGTTGACGCGCAGCAGGCGCGGCGGGTGCTCGACCGCCTCGTCGGATATCAGGTGAGTCCGCTCCTCTGGAGGACGGTGCGGAAGGGTACGAGCGCGGGCCGCGTCCAGTCGGTGGCGCTCCGGATGGTCTGCGAGCGCGAGGAAGAGATCCAGGCCTTCCAGCCGGTGGAGTACTGGACCATCGTCGCAACGCTCGACAATGGCCAGATCACGTTCGGGACGGACCTCTGGAAGCTGGACGGCGAGACGGCGAACGTCCCGGATGAGCAGACGGCGAAGGCGCTCGTCGAGGAGATCGGTGGGACCACCTTCGCCATCGAGAGCATCGAGAAGAAGCGCCAGAAACGGCGAGCGGCCCCGCCGTTCATCACGAGCACGCTCCAGCAGGAGGCCTCCCAGAAGCTCTCCTTCTCCACGAGGTACACCATGCGCGTCGCGCAGGAGCTGTACGAGGGTGTCGTGGTGAAGGGCGAGTCGGTCGGCCTCATCACGTATATGCGGACCGACTCAACGCACCTGGCAACGGAAGCCGTTGACGCGGCACGTGCCTACGTTCGGCAAACATACGGCGAACCATATGTCCCGGAACGCCCCAACGTTTACCGGAGCCGGGAACGCGCGCAGGAAGCACATGAGGCGATCCGGGCGACCTCCCTCGACCTGCCGCCGGAGAAGGTCGCCGACGACCTTTCCCGCGACCAGTTCCGCCTCTATCAGCTCATCTGGAACCGGTTCCTCGCCTCGCAGATGACGCCTCAGGAGCTGGAGGTGACAACCCTCGTCGCACACGGCGGGCGGCTCGACCTGAGAACGAGCGCGACCGTGGTCCTGTTCGACGGATTCACCCGGGTGTACCTCGAAGGGAAGGATGAGGAGCCGGAGGAGACCGAGCATCCGATTCCCCGCGAAGTCCTGGCCGCGTGGGAACGCGCATCGAAGGCCGGCACAATTGCATCTGATCCAACGCTCAAGGGCTACACCGCTACCGAGATCAGACCGGAGCAGAACTTCACGAAGCCACCGGCGCGGTTCAGCGAGGCAACCCTCGTGCGGGAGCTTGAGGCGTGCGGAATCGGTCGTCCGAGCACGTACGCACAGATCATCAGCACCATCCTCGACCGGGAGTACGTGGTCAAGAAGGAAGGACGCCTCGTGCCGACCGATCTCGGCAGGGTGGTCAAGCGCATCCTCGTGAGCGAGTTCCCGAATCTCTTCAACAGCAAGTTCACCGCGCAGATGGAGACGGAGCTCGACCGCATCGAGCAGGGCGACGACCATTGGGGCACCGTCCTGGAGGAATTCTATACTGACTTCGAGAAGACGCTCGCCAGTGCCATGGAACGGCGGAAAGAGATCAAGCAGTCCACCATCGAGACGACGGATAAGACGTGTGAGAAGTGCGGTCGGCCCATGGTGATCCGGCTCGGACCCCGGGGGAAGTTCCTTTCGTGTTCCGGGTTTCCCGAATGCCGGAATGCCCAGCCGCTTAAGGAGGCGCCGCCGTCGGACATCCCGGTCCCTGAGGGCGTGACCTGCCCGGTGTGCCATGGGCCGGTGGTCGTCCGGAATGGACGCTTCGGCGAGTTCCTCGCGTGCGCGAAGTATCCAGACTGCAAAGGCTCGCGCCCGATACCGACCGGGGTGAAGTGCCCGCGTCCGGGTTGCAAGGGCGAACTCGTCGTGAAGACGAGCAAGCGAGGGAAGCGGTTCTATAGCTGCAACAACTATCCGGAGTGCACTGTCGTGTATTGGGATCGCCCGGTACCGCTCTCGGAGCCGGACCCGGAATCGGGGCTGTCATTCAAACTGGAGAAGACTCGGCGCGATGGCAGCACGACGCTCATGTCTGCGTCGTACCCGCCTGGGCCGAAGATGGGTGCGACCGGCCGCCGAACGACGGGCTCCGGTCGCTCAAGATCACGCGGCCGCGCCAAAGCGGAAACGAAGGCCGGCGGGAAACCGCGGCGACGTAGGGGTGCCAAGGAGGCTGAATAGGATACGATGCGCGCAGCAACCCACGATTTCGTGACGTACCTCGTCGGAGAGCGGAACTACTCCCAACACACCGCGCGGGCGTACCGCGCCGACCTCACGCAGTTCGCCAACTTCATCGAGCGAGAATATCGCACACAAGCGCGGCTGCAGGACCTGAGCCGGGGTTATGTGCGTTCCTACGTGACCTGGCTCATGGAAAACGGCCGCAAGGAGCGGACCGTCGCGCGGAAGCTGGCGAGCATTCGGTCGTTCCAGCTTTTCCTGCGACGGAGGAACCTCGTCACCGAACAGGATTGGGGACGCCTTGCACCACGCCAGCAGCACAGGACACTCCCCGCCGTGCTCGATATTGACCAGATGGCGCGGCTCATGACCCTGCCCCCGAACGACAAGGCGGCGGGAGTTCGGGACCGGGCAATCATGGAGTTGCTCTACTCGTCAGGTTTGCGGGTATCCGAACTGGTGGGTCTCAACGTGGAGCACCTCGACATCGCCGAAGGACTCGTTCGGGTGCGCGGCAAAGGGGGCAAGGAACGCATCGTGCCGGTGGGCAGGATCGCCGTCGAGGCGCTCGACCGGTACCTGCGCGAATTCCGCCACCTGCTCTTCCTAAGCCGGATGCGCGCGGCAATCCACGATTTCGTGACGTATCTTGTGCGCGAACGGAATTATTCGCAGCGCACGGCACGGGCGCACCGCGCCGATCTCATCCAGTTTGCTCATTTCATCGAGCGCAAGTTCGGCGCGCCTGCGCGGCTGCAACACCTCACCGGAGGACGCGTCCGTTCCTACGTCACGTGGCTCATGGAGAACGGCCGCAAAGAACGAACGGTGGCGCGGAAGCTCGCGAGCATCCGTTCGTTTCAGACATTCCTTCGACGCCGGGACCTCGTGAAGGAGCAGGATTGGGGGCGCCTTGCGCCGCGCCAGCAGCAGAAAACGCTTCCCACCGTGCTCGATATTGACCAGATGTCCCGGAAACAACGCGCCTTATTCATTAGCAAGCTCGGACGACGGTTGAGCGTCGAGCGAGTGCGCAGCATGGTGACGGGGTATCTCAGGCAGGTGAGTTCCTCGGAACACCTCGGACCGCACCTCCTACGCCACGCGTGCGCGACCCACCTCGTGGAACGGGGAGCCGGTCTTCGGGACGTTCAGGAGATGCTGGGTCATTCGAGCGTCACCTCCACGCAGATCTACGTGTCGGTGGCCGCGGGGAGGCTGACGCAAATCTACGAGAAGGCGCATCCGCGAGCGTTGTGAGGGCGTAAGGAACCGCGGAGACACAGAGAGATCATTCATAATATCTGTTACGGCCACGTAGGGGCGGGGTCTCCCCGCCCCAAAAGGGCGCGGAAACCGCGCCCCTACCAGGAATACCGATCTCTGCGTCTCTGTGGTTCATAACGTGGGGGCCTGCAACGATGAACGACACCATGCACGGCACGACCATCCTCGGCGTCGTCAGGAACGGAAAGGCGGTCATCGGAGGCGACGGGCAGGTTTCCCTCGGAAACATCGTCGTGAAGCACCGTTCGGCCAAGGTGCGCAAGCTCCATAACGACACGGTCCTCGCCGGGTTCGCCGGGGGGGCCGCCGACGCGTTCACCCTCCTGGAGAAGTTCGAGGCGACGCTCGAAAAATACCGTGGCAATCTCTCCCGCGCCGCGCTCGAGCTGGCCCGTGAGTGGCGCACGGACAAGTTTCTGCGACACTCGGAAGCATTCCTCATCGTCATGGACCGGGAGCAGGGGTTCCTCCTGTCCGGCTCCGGCGACGCGATCCAGCCGGAAGACGGCATCCTCGCCATCGGCTCCGGCGGGCCGTACGCGCTCGCGGCGGCAAAGGCGTACCTCGACGGTTCGCAACTCGGCCCGCGAGAAATCGTCGAGCGCAGCCTCCGGATCGCCGGGGAGATCTGCATCTACACGAATCAGGAGATCACGATAGAGGAATTGTGACATGGTTTCCCGCAAAGATGCCCGAACATGCGCAGCCACGTAGAGCTGCCCCTACGCCGCGAGTAAGCGTAGGGGCGACCCTGTGTGGTCGCCCCTGACGATGAGCGGTTACCGATGGCCACGCCCGGTCGCCTTGGGAAACGAGCAGCCACACGGGGCTGTGCCTGGTCCATGCCTCACGACTTGCCCAAACGCCGCCGTTGTTCGGTCCGGTTGCAGGGTTTCAACTACGCACAACCTGGCGCCTATTTCATCACCGTCGTGACACACGGGCGGGTATGCCACTTCGGTAACGTCGCGGACGGCGTCGTGCGGCTAAGCGACGCGGGGCGCGTGGTGGAAGGGTGGTGGGAAGAACTATCACGTAGGTTTCCCACCGTGACACCTGACGAGCGCATCGTCATGCCGAACCATTTCCATGGTATCGCGATCATTGGTGAATCAAGACCTAACGGTGACCTCTTGCCTGAAGAAGGGCAGCCACACAGGGCTGCCCCTACGCTCGCGGACATTGTGGGCTGGTTCAAGACGATGATTACCAACGAGTACATTCGTGGCGTGAAATCGTATGGGTGGCAACCTTTCGTTGGCCGGTTGTGGCAGCGCAATTATCATGAGCATATCATCCGTCACGACGGGGACTTGTTCCTCAAGCGCCGCTACATCCAGGACAACCCAGCACAGTAGGTGCATGACGAGGAAAACCCGACGAATCGCTGACTCGCAGGGGCGTCCCTGCGTGGCCGCCCTCGTGAAACACGGTTCGTCGCGGTGTTGAAGGGCGAACACGTGGGTTCGGCCCCACGCGTAATGCGCTGAGCGTCATCACAGGGGAGCGTCCTCATACATGCCCGTCCCCCTCATCTTCACGAAGAGCAGGCCGGGTCGCATCGGGTGTGATCTTCCGCGCCCGGACGTGCCGACGAAGCCGATTGAGGATCTCATTCCGAAGAGATTTCTCCGCACCACGCCCCCGCGTCTGCCGGAGATGAGCGAGGGGGAGGTGGTGCGCCATTTCGTCAACCTCTCGACGATGAACCACCACATCGATAAGGGGATGTATCCGCTCGGCTCGTGCACGATGAAGTACAACCCGAAGGTGAACGAACTCGTCGCCCGTCTGCCGGGGTTCGCCGAGGCGCACCCGCTCGCCCCCGCCGAAGCGTGCCAGGGACTGCTCCGGCTCATGAGCGAACTGGAGGACCTCCTGTGCGCCATCACCGGGTTCGACGGCGTCACCCTCCAACCTCCCGCCGGTGCGGCGAGCGAGTTGACCGGCCTCTTGGTCATGCGGGCGTATCACCGGAAGAAAGGAAACAAGAAGACACACCTCGCCCTGCCCGACTCGGCCCACGGGACGAACCCCGCCTCGGCGACGCTCGCCGGGTATACCTCGGTGCAGATCAGGAGCGGTAGCGACGGGAGGCTCTCCGTCGAGGCGCTCCGCGCGGCGGTGAACGACGAGACCGCCGGCCTCATGGTTACCAACCCGAACACGCTCGGCCTGTTTGAGACAAACATCCGCGAGATCGCGGAGATCATCCACTCGGTGGACGGCCTCGTGTACATGGACGGGGCAAATCTGAACGCGCTCCTCGGCATCGCCAAGCCCGCCGCGACCGGCGCTGACATGTGCCACATCAACCTCCACAAGACGTTCAGCACCCCGCACGGCGGCGGGGGACCTGGCGGCGGCTGCCTCGCGGTCAGGGAATCGCTCGTGCCCTTCCTCCCCGTGCCCCGCATTGAGAAAGACGCTGAAGGGTGCTATCGCTGGGCGTGGGGAAAACCCGACAGCATCGGCAAGGTGCATTCGTTCTGGGGCAACGTCGGGGTGATGGTCCGTGCCTACACCTACATCCGGATGCTCGGCGCGGAGGGGCTTGAACGGGTCTCCAGGACGGCGATCGTCAACGCGAACTACCTCTTCTCACAGATCAAAGACCTCTTCGAGACGCCGTATGAAGGCCCGTACATGCACGAGTTCGTCGTTTCCGGCGACCGGCAGAAGGCGAAGGGAGTCAGGACGCTCGACATCGCCAAGCGGCTGCTCGACTTCGGCGTCCACGCCCCGACGGTCTACTTCCCGCTCATCGTCTCCGAGGCGCTCATGATCGAGCCGACGGAGAGTGAGTCGAAAGAGACCATCGACGAATACGCGGGCATCCTCAGGCGGATCGTCACGGAAATCGACGAGGAACCGGCGACGGTGCTCAACGCGCCGCATCACACCCCGGTCGGACGGGTGGACGAGGTGAGAGCGGCACGGCAGCCGGACCTGAGGTATAGGTTCGACGGGACGTGAGCTACCGAATCTTCACGTTCTGAACATGCTCACCTACTTCTTCGCCGTCAGCAACTACATCCCCTTCAACGTGCCCATTGAAAACGCGGTGTTATATTTCGGATTGCACGGGGAGATAGAGTCGGTACCGGAAGCCGGATGTTGCGAAGTGAACCTTGCCGGCAGGCGGTCGTCTGGAGGCTACGATGAGATTCACGGTAACCATTGAGCGCGACGAAGATGGCATGTGGGTCGTTGAATGCCCTGCAATTCCCGGTTGCGTGAGCCAGGGTCGCGACAAGGAAGAGGCATTGGCAAACATTCAAGAGGCGATCCAATTGTGCTTGGAGGTGCGGGCGGAAAGAGGACTTCCGTTGACCATCGAAACACGCCAGGTGGAGGTTGTCGCGTGATGCCCGGCCTTCCCGTGCTGAGTGGCGAACAGGTGGTGAAGGTATTTCGGCACCTGGGATGGGAGGTGGCGAGACGTCGCGGCAGCCACGTTATCCTGGTGAAAGAGGGGCACGTCGCAACGCTTTCCGTTCCTGACCACGAGGAGGTGGCAAAAGGGACGATGAGAGCTCTCATTCGTTCGGCTGGCCTCACCGTTGACGAGTTCCTTGAGGCGGCGAGGAAAACCTGACGGCATAGCATCTGCGCGGCTACTTCTTCGCCGTCGGGAAGCACATCCCCTAAAACGTGCCGACTGAGAATGCGATGTTATACTTCGAGCTGATCGAAGAGATGGGGAAGGAGGTAGGGAACTGCGCGTCTGTTCCGGTGAGGGCGCGGGACCGATATTGTACGGTGGACGGACAACGCAATTGCAGGTTGAGGAGACCCGGAAGTGAGGAACGAATTCACTGCGGTACTTGAGCAGGACGGAGAGTGGTGGATCGCCTTTTCGCCGGAAATACCCGGTGCGAACGGTCAAGGGCGGACCAAGGACGAGGCGCTTGAGAGCCTGAAGGAAGCGATTGCGCTCATCCTTGAAGACCGCCGGGAAGACGGCCTTCGAGGGGTCCCCAAGGACGCTGTTCGAGAGATCGTGACGCTTGGATGAAGCGAGACGCTCTCCTGAGGCATCTTCGACGCCACGGGTGCGTCCTCAAGCGGGAGGGGCGAGCGCACTCGCTCTGGCTGAATCCGCGCAATGGAGCCGTCGAGGCGGTCCCCAGACATACCGAGATTCCCAACCGCCTTGCCGGAAAGGTCTGTCGGGGTCTCGGTGTGCCTGAGACTGGGCGCTAGGTTAGCGTAACGCTGCGCCGACATCGGACGGAACCTGCCCGCAAGCGTAATCGTTGCACCTTGACTGACTGCATCTGAGCAGTTAACTTACGGGCGTAATATTAAGTGATCCGCGTAGCGGTATCTTGGTGGTCTCTCCTGCTAGAGGTGGGCATGATGAACCGCAATGTGCATTCTAGCCTGCGTCGTGTAGCTTTCCTGACTCTGCTTATCTCCGGATGCGCCCCAAGGATCGCCCCGTACAGCGAGCGGGCATACGAAAACGCGACCAGGCTGAAGGCAGAGGCCCTTGTGCTGATGGACAGAGCCACGACGTCATATCGGCTGCGTGAGCCAGAAATCCAGCAACTATCGGTGCGCGTCCAGGCCGCCTACGAGTATGCGAACGGTCTTCCCAACAACCAGCTTTCGGCTGAGCAGTGGAGAATGCTTATTGCCCCCGATGAGCTCTTCCTCGGCGGTTATTTCGCGTTGTGGCAACGACAGGATACGTTGATGCAAGGCGATATCGATGCCGCTAAGACGAATGTTAGAAAAGCCTTTGACGAGATCATTCGCTTGGAGGCCGCAAAGATCAGGAAGTAGGAATGGAGAGCAACAATGGCTGAAAATGGTGCCTTTTTCAAGGTTGTGGAGGACGGCCTCCTTGCATTGGCTAAGCAGGAGGCAGGCGAGTACGCTTCGGAACTCGTAAAGGACGTTCAGAAATTCGTTGACGAGAACAAAGACGATCTGCTCATGTGGGGAAAGCAGTTGGCGGCCGGGGAAATGACTGCTGAGGGTTTCAACTTTGCGGTCAAAGGAAGGCACCGCTTGCTGCGCATGGAGGCACTGACGCAAGCGGGGCTCGCTACGATCCGCGTCGACGAGCTGAAGCATAAGGTTCTAGAAACGATTGTGGCTGCTGCGACCAAGACGTTCTTGCCGTAGCGCTCGCAATAGCGTTGCGCGGGGATCTGCAAGCGGTTGCCGGGGTACCTCTTCGCCGTCGGCAGTCACATCAGCGACAGGGAGGGCAGGTCGCGGTTGCTGAACGTCCGTGGGACTGCATTGGCTCAGATGGCCCTAGACGCTCCAGGCAGAGCCGTTGGGGTACCATTACAGCGACGCTCTCGGGGAGGGGAAAGTGATGCTGACCCGCAGGTGCTCTCTCGGGTGGAATGCGGACTCTCGTGTGTGGGCGGATGCTCGCCGTTTATTGGCATTGTTGTTTCTGACGCCGGGGTGTACGCCACCGGTCACCTTCTTCGAAGCGTCTCCTGCCTGGAACTCTTCCATCTCAAAGAACGTCGCCATCTCTCCAGACGGACGCGAGCGACTTTCATCTGCGCGTAGCGTGGCTATCACTCTATTTGACTGCGAGGACGCGCGCGTGGCGAGCGCTGTCAGAAATGTCATCGCGGCGTCTCTCCTGTCCTCAGGTATTGCCGTCAAAGCGGAATCGAGCGAAGCTGACGTGACAATTCAGGGCACGATCACTTTCTCCGAAGATTACTACGGTTCCGGTGCGGCGTACGGTAGTGGGAGCGTTACGGGCGCAGCCGCGCAGGGCGGATCGGGCAAGTACGTATCAGGAATCATCGCGAACATTGCTGTCAACGGAACCGTTACGGCCTCGGTAAGCGCAACACAAGTGAGGACCCCACGGTGGATACCAGACCCTCCCGAGATCCTTGCGAGATGGGTGGGCGTAACCATCTCGGATGTCTTCAGAGAGAGTCGAACACGATAACGAGAGGGTGGCTACGTCCTCACTTGTCGCACTGACCCTGCACCTACGCTCGGAAGACGTTTCTCGGTTATCTCGCGGCCGTTGGCAAGCATGTCCCGTCCAACCCGCTGATTGAGAACGCCGCACGCTTTCTCACCCACTGCCGCGAGGGCTTCCACCATGTCCAATCTCACTCCCCGCCCGTTCCTTGACTGGTACGGCATTTTCGCCTGTCACGTGGGAATCGACGCGAAGGGCGAAGCGTGGCTGCAGGAGCCGCCGCTCGGCGTCCGGCTGGCATGGTCGGCGGCTATTCTCGGTAGCCTTCCGTGCACTGGTGCGCGAAAGGTTTTGAGCAGGGAGGCAGGAGCGGTGGGATGAACGTCGGAAACGAGAACGATGCGGTGCGGGACGCAAAGGATCAGCGTACGGTCGTTGAGCCTGGGGAAGAGGCGTCAGAGGGCCCCGTTGAACAGGAATCGGGCGAAGACTCCCTTCCTACGGAAGAGCGGCCGCGCAGCCAGAAAGTGGGCAGACCAGGAGTGACCTCCAGAGCGGCGGAACGACGGATTATCGCACTTGACCTCGGCGCGTCGAGCGGCCGGGCGATCCTCGGAGAACTCGGCGATTCGCTCAAGCTGAGCGAAGCACACCGTTTTCCGAACGGACCGGTCAGCGACGGGAAGAGGATGCGGTGGAATTTCGACCGTCTCTGGCAAGCGGTCCGGGACGGGATCGTCGCGGCGGCGAAAGCGGCGGACGGTCCGGTAAGCAGCGTCGGCGTGGACACATGGGGAGTTGACTACGGTCTCTTGGGACCGGATGGGAACCTCCTCGAACCGCCCGTGCACTACCGCGACCCGCGCACGAACGGGGTCATGGAGAAGGTGTTCAAGATCGTCCCGCGCCGGGAGATCTTCGAGATCACCGGCCTCCAGTTCATACAACTGAACACCCTCTTCCAACTGTACGCCGAAGTGCAATCGAGGTCCGGCCTCCTGGACCGTGCGAAGACTCTCCTCATGATGCCGGACATCTTCAACTACCTTATGACCGGAGTCGCAAAAGCCGAGTTCACCGACGTCTCGACAACGCAGGCGTACGACCCGCGTAATAAGGACTGGGCGTGCCCGCTCCTCAGACGGCTCGGCATCCCGACGCACATGCTGCCGGAGATCATCCCGCCGGGGACGGTCCTCGGCCCGATGAAGCGTTCGCTTGTGAAGGAGCTCGGCCTGGGCGACCTCACCGTCATCGCGCCCGGTTGCCACGACACCGCCTCGGCGGTGGCCGCAGTTCCGGCGTCGGGTGGCAAGGGCTGGGCGTATCTCAGTTCCGGGACGTGGTCGCTCATAGGCGCGGAGGTACGGAAGCCGGTCATCACCGACGAAGCGCTCGACTGCAACTTCACGAACGAAGGTGGGATTGACGGCACGTTTCGCTTCCTCAAGAACATCAGCGGCCTGTGGCTCCTTCAGGAAACCCAGCGCATCTGGCGCGAGCGGGATCGTGCCGATTACCCGTACGAGCAGATCATCGCCATGGCGAACGAGGCGAAGCCGTTCGTCTCGTGGGTGGACCCTGACGATCCGAGCTTTCTCAACCCACAGGACATGCCGGAGGCGATCCGGAGCTACTGCCGTCGCACGAATCAGCCGGTACCCGGCGACCAACGGGCGCTCGTGCGGCTGATCTTCGAGAGCCTTGCGCTCAAGTACCGCGCCGTGTTCGACATGCTCAAGCGCCTGCACGGCGATGTTCGCGTGCTGCACATCGTCGGCGGCGGGTCCGCGAACGCGCTCCTCAACCAGTTCACCGCGAACGCTCTCGGCGTTCAGGTGCTCGCCGGTCCGATGGAGGCGACTGCGATCGGGAACGTGCTCGTGCAGGCGAAGGCCCTTGGGGACCTTGGTTCTCTCGACGACATCCGGGCCGTCGTGCGGAAATCGTTCCCCATCAGGGAGTTCGAGCCGCAGAACACGGCGGCGTGGGAAGAGGCGTATGGACGATGGCAACACGTAACGCGACGCCGAGCCTGAGAACGAAGGCGGCGGGCCTCTCTGTCCGCCCTTCTCCGCGTGGATGGGGTCTGCGATGCACCTTTGGATGGACGTGATGCGGGACCTCGAGGGGGTCATGGCCGACCACGAGCGGGTCTTCGATGCGTGGGCGGAGGGTGGCGTGGACGGCCTCGTGATCGGTCCCCTCGTCTTCAACCAGCCGAAGCTCCTCAAAGGGGCGAAGCCGGAGCCGTCAGGCCATCCGCCGACGATGACCTACGACCCTGACTCGGCGGTCTACAAGCGCCTCGGCGTCGAACCGCCCCCTCCCCCGGAACCGATGCCGGAGAAGCGGAAGCTCCTCGAACGGACGCTCCAGGCGGCGAAGGAACGCGGTCTCACGGTCATGATCTTCCAGGCGCAAGCCGGAGCCGGACCCGCGGGGCCGGACGCCGGGTACTTCGGCGACGTGCGCGCCGTCGCAGCCCGGATGGTTGACACGCTCGAACACTATCCCATGGCTGACGGCGCGATCATGGACGGGCCGGAGTGGGGCTACGAAATCGCCCCCCACCACATGAACCGCCGGTCGTACATTCTCGATGACCTGCCGGAGCACGTCGCGCCAGAGTGCGCGAAGCTCGGCTACGACTACGGCGCTCTCGTCGTGGCGAAGGACCGGCTGTGCAATCTGTTGCACCGCCTCGATCCGCGCCGCGTCCGGCTCCACGCCGGGGGTGGCTTTCTCGGCGGGGCGAGCCTGCTTGGGAATGATCCGGACCTCATAGCGTGGTTTCGTTTCCGCGTCGAATCGCTGAGCGCGTTTCTCAAGGGTGTGGCCACCTACCTCCGCTCGGAGATGAGCTGCCCCGTCAGGCTCGGCGTCGGGCCGCGCACCGCCGCGTTCGCGCCGCTTGCGGGGTACGACTTCGCCGAGCTTGCGACGTTCGTTGACATCCTCCTGCCGAAGCACTACTTCTGGCATCGCGGTTTCGACGGGTTGATCGGCACCGTGTACCGCTACGTCGAGACGCTCACCGAGTGGAACCCCGCGCTCACGGACGGGGACGCGCTCGCGGTCGTCGAGGCGCTCTTCGGACTGAAGCTGCCCGGCGTACAGGATCGCGGCGACTTTGAGAGCGCGCTCTTGCCGGAGTTCTTCGAGCGGATCGTGACTCAGGAGACCCGGCGCGCCCTTGCGGTCGTTGACGATTCGGAGCGCATCGTCCCGTGGGTGGACGCGGGCAGGTTTCCCCACGACGGCGACCCGATGTCGGCGCGGGACCTCAAGCTCCTCCTGGAGGCCTCTCAGAGCGCGGGCCTCACCCGCTTCCTCTACCACCACGCCGGGAACCTGACCGCCGGGGAGTGGACTGTCATGAGCGAGTTGTGCGGGAAGCGATGGGAACCTCGGCGTAGCCAGTACGCACCGCCGGACAGGCTCGTGCTCTGACCGCCTCTGGGAAGAACGTCCTTGTTGGTGTATTATTGTCCGTCCGTTGACTGCCCGTCATCGGGTTGCTCACATTCACCTGTTGCTCGGAGTGTGTCTCCCATGCGTATGAAGGACCGCGTTGCCATCGTCACCGGCGGTGGCGGGATCATCGGTAGGGCAATCGTCAAACGGTTTCACGAAGAAGGGGCACGCGTAGTCATCGTCGGCCGGAAACGCGAAAAGCTGGACGCTGCGTACGACGAGGCCGGTGTCCCGCCTCAGAACCGAGTACCGCTCGTCGGGGATGTGGTGGACGAGGCGACGAACGAGGAGATGGTTCGCTTGGCGCTTGAGCGATTTGGGCGACTCGATACCATTGTGACGAGCGTGTTCTGGTCGAAAACCGCCGACCTGCCGGATGTCACGCTCGACGAATGGAACCAGTGTCTGGGGGTCACGCTTACCTCGACGTTCCTTGCGGCCAAGCACGGGTTCCCGGCCATCCTGAAGACCGCCGGACGAGGCTCGCTCACCGCGATTTCCTCTGTTCACGGATCGTTTCCGGCTGCCCGCTACGCCATGTACGCGACGGCGAAAGCCGGTCTCAACATGCTTGTCCGGGCGCTTGCGCTCGACTATACCGCGAAGGGGATCCGGGTGAACGCCGTCTCGCCGGGTGCTACGACGTACGGAGGGGGCGAGTGGAACCCGACGATCGCGGTGGGAACGCAGCTCATCTACCTCATCGGGCGCTACGTCCGGCCGGAAGAGATTGGCAATGCCGTGCTGTTCCTCGCCTCGGACGAGGCGGCGGCGATCACCGGGCAGAACCTCACCGTGGACGGCGGCGGTACCATCTCGCTGCACGACTGGGTGGCCGGGGAAGCGAGCAGGCGCTCGAAGGCGAGCGGGTGAGCAGACTGCCCCGATGCTCTTTCGTCAGAGGGGGGCGGGTGAGAGCTCGCCATGCGATGCCGACCATCCGGTCATTCCTTCGGCAGGAGCCCCTGAAGCCAAATCTGCGGGGGCGCAGCGCGCTACACCCCCGCTAGGCGTGATCTGAGGTGCTCAGAACCTGACCTCGCGGCCCGTCTGCGCGGAACGGTACACCCCGTCGAGGATCTGCTGCACCATGAGGCCGTGCTCGCCCGGCGCTTGCGGCTCTTTGCCGGTTTTGACGCAGTCGATGAAGTCGCGGAGCTTGAGGACGAACGCGTCGACACCCGGCAGGAAGCTGGGCGTCAGGTTCACCATCGTCCCGGCCTCGTCCTTGAAGATCATCGGTGGCTCGAACTGCGCGCCGCCCTTCTCCCCCATGATGGCGAAGCTGAACACGTCTTTCTCAATGTGCGCGGCGAACGACGCTTCGACGGAGAGCGTCGCGCCGTTATCGAACTTGACGAGGCCGACGGCAAGGTCTTCCACCGTGTAGTTCTTGTAATCCCAGTTCGGCCAGCCGCATGCGACCTTGGTCGCCTTCTCCCGTTTGTCGCCGATGTAGGTATACGTGCTCCCGAAGGCGGAGACCGGCTTCGGCGAGCCCATGAGGTAGTGCGCCACTTCGATGATGTGCACGCCGATGTCTATCATCGGCCCGCCGCCCTGCAGGTCCTTCCGGGTGAACACGCCCCAGTTCGGGATGCCGCGCCGACGGAGGGCCTGACACCGCGCGTAGAGGATCTTCCCGAACTGTCCTTCGTCGATGGACCGCTTGATCATCTGAGCTGCGGCGGTGTACCGATACTGGAATCCGATGACGAGAACCTTCCCGTTCTTCCTCCCCGCCGCGACCATCTTCGCCGCTTCCTCGGCGTTCATTGCCATGGGTTTCTCGACAATGACGTGCTTGCCGGCATTGAGCGCGTCGATGGTCGGTTGCGCGTGGAGATGGTTCGGCGTGCAGACCGCCACGGCCTCCACGTCCCGCCGCTTGATCAGGTCCTTGTAGTCCTTGAACACGTGGGCGATCTTGTGCTGCTCGTTCACGACCTTGAGCGCGGCGTTGCTGATGTCGGCGGCGGCGACAAGTTCGACGTCGTCCATCTTCGAGAATAGGTTCATGTAGTAGCGGGCGATGCCGCCGGCGCCGATGAACCCGACCCGGACCTTCTTCTTCGAGGCGGTCGCAGCCTTCTTTCTCGCCATAGTCGCACTCCTTGTACGTGGGGTAAGTCCTGGACTGACGGACTTCTGCTTACCGACGCGTGAAACGCATGAGGAGCCCTGAAGAGCAATGGTGAGCGGATGATTCCTGACGTATGCCGCTTGGTGGGAGAAGCCGGGACGCGGCAACCCTGCCTCCGCCAACTGCCGACCAAATCATACCAACGGGCGGCCCTCACGCCAATGCCGACCCTGTCAGGCGGTATTTCCCGAATGCCCGGTCGACGAAATGGGAGCGCAAGGCCTTGCGCTCGTGCAAAGGCAAATCATACCCGATCCAGGTTGCCGCCTCTGTTCCGAACCAGATGCCTCACGTCGTTCAGCATGACATCTCCTACGAGACGTCTGCGCCGTCGTTCTGAGCGTCAGTGAAGAATCTCGTGGTCGGTTGCCCACCTTCCGTACCCACTCGTACGTCGTGTCCATGCAATCCGTGCAGGTGTTATCATAGGAGACGGCAATCCGGTGTGCTCACCAATCGCCAACAGGCAAGGCTGCGCGGGACCTACTGGATCACAGTCGTGCACGACGACGGAACGAGGAGCCGCCATGAAGATCGGTCGCTGGGAGGTGGATTGGGTCACTGACGGCACGTGGTATCTCGACGGCGGGGCGATGTTCGGTCGCGTGCCCCGGGTGCTCTGGGAACGGGTCGCGCCGCCGGATGGGAAGAATCGTGTCAGGCTCACCTGTCGCGTGCTCGTCCTTCGCTCCGACGAAGCGTGCGTGCTCGTCGATTCCGGCCTCGGTCGCGCGCTTCCTCCGAAGCTCGCGGAGAACGTGGGCGTCGGCCCGGCGTGGGAGCTGCCAGCCGCGCTGCAATCGCTCGGCGTTCGCACCGACGCGGTGGATCACGTCATCCTCTCCCACCTCCATTTCGATCACGTTGGTGCGTGCATCCGGCGAGGTGCGGACGGCGACCTCGTTCCCACGTTCCCCAACGCCCGTCACCTCATCCAGCGCGGCGAGTGGGCCGATGCCTTCGATGACAACGTCCTGCTCCGTCGGTCCTACGTGACCGAGATGCTCACCCCGCTGGAACAGGCGGGCATCATCGAGCTAGTCGACGGCTCCCGCATCGGCTGGAGCGCGGAAGTGCTGCCCGGTGTGCATGTCGAGGTGACTGGCGGGCACAGCGCGTCACACCAGATCGTGCGGGTGACCGATGGCACGCGGACGGTTGCCTACCTCGGTGACCTCCTGCCGCTCGTGCCGCACGTCAACCCGGCTTGGGTGCTCGCCTTCGACGCCTACCCGCTCGATTCGGTGGCGGGAAAGCAGGACCTGTTCGCACGCGCCGAACGGGAAGGATGGCTCATCGTGTTGGACCACGACCCGGAACATGCCTGTGGGCGAATCGTTCGGGACGAGGAGGGGCAGTACACCTGGAGGGATGCGGAGTAGAGATTCGGAGGAACTCACTGTGCCCAGCGCCACTGAGATCGTAGATGGAAGACGTTTTGTTGTCAGACGCCGGCCAACTGGTACGAGAACTCCGTGACGTCGGTCTGCTGTTTCGCGTGCTCGATCGTCATACTGACTACCCGGCCGTCCTCGCCGAGTTCAACGAGGACGTTCTCACTTAGGTCCCGGGTCTCTACGATCTTCCTGTCGCTGAACGTGACGAGCAGCGTATCGGTGTCGTGGAAATACTTGACTTTCATAGTTCTTCCTTCCGGAAGCCTCGGTCGAAGAAGGCGTTGTGCACCGTCTCGCCGTCTTCTAGCAGCACGACGCGCAAGTACCGACCCTGAGCCTCCGCAATCCGGCCCCAACGCCGGATGCGGCCGTCCGACTGCACCAACTCGGTCTCCGGGTTTCTCACTACGCGCTCGATCCACTCCGCTCGGATGTCCCGGCGATCCGCTCTCTCGTGTGTGTGCAGGAAGTATTGCGTGAATTTCATCTCGGCTCACCGAAGAGAATATACGGACGGCGACCGGGTCTGACTCATGCGGCTGCCGGGCTACCCGCCGAACCTGTACGCCACGGTCATCGAGGCGATCATCGAGGGCGAGCCGAGGTATCTGGCGGTGACGTTTACGTCACGAGACCAGTGGCAGGGGCGGTTCGCGAACCGGCCGTACGCGGGACAACGATGGCTATGCCCCTATCCTCTCGAACTTGCCTGCGTGCGCGACCATGACCCACGGCGTGCGCACTGTGGCCCACGGTTAGCTTGCATTGAGTGAGAACAAGGGAGTGGTGCCACCTAGGCGTGCAGTAACCCAGATCCAACGATGTTCATGTCTTTTACGAAACCCGGCGCTAGAGTTGCACCTACCCCACGACCGGGATCAGGTTTCGTGCCGAGGATGCTGAACTGCGCCGCCCCCCCAGCCCGCAAGAAGATGACATTGATAAACGCCGAGCGGTCGTGGTTCGCCTTCGCGATGGGGATTTGGAAGAGGTTCGGGTCGTCGTTCTGAGTACCTATCGCGAGGATGGTGAAGTTCTCGAAGTCTATACGGGGGCGTTGGGGCTCCCCCTGCTTCGGCGGAGTCCGCAGGGCCTCGTCGCGCTGGTCTTTGATCCCGGCAAGCCTGACGGTAAGGTGAAGGCAAACCAGGTTGTTGATGCTGGTGTCTTTGGCCTGCATCTTGAGAACACGGCCAATTTGCGGGTCGATAGCCTCCGGCCAGATCGCGTACTTTTCCTCAAGCTGGATCTGCAAAGTACCACGGGCGGTCTTGCGGGACTGTGACCAGGTCCAAAAGATTCCGGCAAGAAAGAAGAGAACGCCGGCAACTAGGGCTGCATACTCCATTCTCGATCTCCTCTTCCTCTGCAATGGTCCTCAGGCCCCTGCCATATATTGGCGGCCAGTCTTATCATTTGATATTGGGGACGTAATAGTGACAGTACTATAGGCCGTCAAGCCTAGGAACACGGGAACTCTCTGCCGCACCAGCATTGTGGTTTCCTCGGCCCTCATACTTGACAGGGGGAACGAAGTTCACTGGGCCGTTCCACCGAGTGGACGAGCAGAAGCCAGTGACCGAGCAAACGCAATGGGCCGGCCACATCGGGCCGCCCCTGCGGATCGCAAGTCTTGCCTCCGGACCGTGGCGGGTTCACGCTCCCATCTTCTTCAGCTTGCCGGTGTGGGCCAGCAGTTCGAGCATCAACTCCGAGCCGGGGAAGCGCCCGAGGCCGCCTCTCATCGCCTCCCGCTCGCCGAACGTCGTCGTCTCATCCCTCCGCACGCCATCCCCCCGGATCAGGACAGGGACCGGATGCCATGTGTGCGCCTTAAACACCGCCGGGGTGGAGTGGTCGCCCGTCACGCAGGTTACGTCCGGGTTGAGCGCCATGATGCGGGGGATGAGCGCGTCCACTTCCTCGATCTTGTGGACGCGTCCGTCGAAGTTTCCGTCCTCGCCGAGGCTGTCGGTCTTCTTGACGTGGAAGAAGTAGAACGTATAGTCGTCTTGCTTCCAGCTTCCTTCCAGGGTAGTCACCTCGTCGGCGATCTCGTGCCCGGTCTTCAGGATGTCCATCCCGACCATCCTGGCGACGCCGCGATAGTCCGGATACGTCGCAATACAGGCGGGCTTCAGCTTGTAGCACTCCCGCATGGACGGCAATTGGGGCTGTTCGGCGAATCCACGCAACAGGATCATGTTCGCCGGCTTGCGGGGCGCAAGGGCCTTCTTCGCCTGTCTGACGAATTCCTTGACGATATCCACCATCCGTTCCGCACCGGGGCCGGTAGCCTTGATCTCCTTCGGGGCGACGCCCGTCACGCCCCGGTCGGTGTCGCCGAGGTTGATCGAGAGGTCCTTTCCGTCGAACACGACGACCGCGCGATAGTCCATGACCGGATGCACCTTGATCTTCACGCCGGGGATCTTCACCGCGCCGTTGACCACGGTGCAGAGCTCGGCGCATTTCTCGGTCGCAATGCGCCCGGCGCGGCGGTCGGTGATAATGCCCTTCTCGTCGGCGGTGCAGAAGTTGAGCCGCGCGGCGACCTGACCCGGCTTGAGCGTGAGACCGATGCCGTTGGCGGCGATTGCCCCGCGCCCGATGTCATGGACGAACGGGTCGTACCCGAACAGCGCCAGGTGTGCCAGACCGCTTCCCGGCGAGATGCCCCGTCCGAGCGTGTCGATGAGGCCGGTCGCCCCGTCGGCGGCGAGCCGGTCGAGGTTCGGCGTGGAAGCCGCCTCAAGCTCGGTCTTTCCGCGCTCGTCCGGGAATCCGCCGAGGCCGTCGAGGATGAGGAGGAGGATCTTCGACGGGGTCTCGATGGCAAGTTTCGGGGCAACGTCTGAGCTGATCATGGTAGCCTTCCTTCGAGATGAACAGAGATGCGAAGCCGCACAGGTCGGAACGTCTCTTCTCGCCACGCGCTGCGAAGGACTGAGACTCCGAAGACTCCTGCTCTTTGTGAACAGGTGTATAGGGCTGCCCCAACGCGAGAACATTGGGGCATGCAGAGGCGTCGGGGCGCACCACCTTGCGCTCGCACGCACCGACATTTCATCGCACGGTGTACGGGCGAACCGTTGTGTTCACCCTGACATGTCTACAGGGTGCTATTCGCAATCCACGAGGCACAGCCCAGTGGCTCGTCAACTAAAGCTCGCTCCTCGGCTCCCATTTCTCGCCGTTCGCGTCCATCGAGAGCCACCACGAGGGCAGCGAGTACATCTCGAACGTCTCAAGCCGCGTCAGGATGTTCTCGCCGAGCACTTCGACGAGATACCTGACGGGGCAGTCCATGAGCGCCATGAACGCTGCCTCCCGGATGACGTGCACGACGTCGTCGGTAAGGTAGCCGTCCACGCGTACGCGCTCGATGGTCGGGTCGTCGAGGAGCGACGCGAGGGTTTGGACCACGCCTTGGCTACAGATACCGGCGAGTCGCTCGATGGCACAAAGACGCCCTGCGTTCGGAGCGTTGCGATCCTGCGCGGAGTTCATGAGGGCCGCGTTCAGGCGTTCCTCCCCTTTCCGCACGTGCAAAAGCGCGAACCGGACGTGCGCCGCGAGCATCGTGTCCTCGTCTGGAAGAAGCGCCCCAAGCTCGTCGAGCACCTCCTCCGCCCGCGCTCCGCCGAGTGTTTCCAGGGCCAAGACACTCGCCGTCGCGATTTCCCCGTTGGGCGAGAATGCATACCCGGCGAGAGTATCGGCGATGTGCCCGTCAGCGACCACGTCGAAGGTACGACCTTCGCCGCTCTCCATTGACCTCGCGCTGCGGTGAAGCTGGCCGATCGCCGAGATGGTCGAAGCGACCGCCTGCGCATCCTCGCACCTTCCCAGCACGCCGAGGAGAAGGGGGATCAGTCGCCGGTCGCCGAGCGATGCGGCGATGCTCACGTATGCCTCATGGAAGTTCGAAGGAAACTCCCCATTGAGCAGGTCGTCGCGCAGGCGCTCCGGATCGAGAAGCAGCCGCGCGAGCAGGCGTAGTTCGCCAAGGTCGGTCGCGTAGCCGGTGTTGTCCGGGTCGCCAAACTCGTTGCTCGCGATGAAATGGAACCAGAGAGCCGCATCGTCACCCTTCGCCGTCTCTTCGAACGGTATCCCGCGTTCACAGAGGCGGCTGCACGCCAGCCGGAACGCGCCCCGAGCATGGTTTCCGTCCACCATCCCGCGTTCGACGAGGCTGACCAGTTCGAGGACGAACTGGGCGAGCGCAGCCCCGCTCTCAGGTTCCGGGACTCTCGTGAACGGTTCCACGAGATCGTCCAGTCGGACCTGCGTCGGCCACCCTTCGAGCATCTCGGTGATCTCGCCCGGCTCGTAATCCGCCTCGTGCCAGTGTCTGACCCACTGGGTCACCCGTTCCGCCGTGGTGCGGTCGAGCGTCGGGGGGATGAGGTGGTGCGCTGGGGGCGATGCAAGGGATTTACGTATCATGGATCGCTCCAGACGGCGAGTGCGCAGAGCCGAAGAGGGTGGCGGAGACCGAGACGTGAAGCCTGGATGGTGTCTCCTGTGGTGGGGCGCACGGTCGCGGTGTGGTATGCAGGTGCAAGCCGGGGAAGTCGCCCTGTAAGGAGGATAGTGTGGGAGTGCAGTTCTGTCAATTCACAGGACGGTCGCGCCGACCGCCCCCGCCCGGACGACGATATCTCACCCCCTATCACGCCGCAAACTCGAACGCTTCAACACCCTTGACGCCCGGGCGGACGAGGAACAGTCCACCTGCGTGGGGCTGCTTCTTGAGTGCCTGCTCGTCGAGGGCGACCCGTGCGCTCGTGACGTAGAGGTCTCCGAGGTCCCTTCCCCCGAACGCGCACGAGGTGATCTTCTCCGCCGGAAGCCTGATCGACCGGAGCTTCTTGCCCGTTCGGGGGTCCCACCGGATCACCTGCCAGCCTCCCCAGTGCGCCACCCAGAGCATTTCCTCCGTATCAATCGTCATCCCGTCGGGGACACCCTCGTTGTCGGGGACCGTGACGATGGTCCGCCGACGGGAGATGGCTCCGGTCCGGTCGTCGTAGTCGTACGCCCAGATTTCCTTCGTCACCGTGTCAATGTAGTACATCGTCTTCTTGTCGAGGCTCCACGCGATCCCGTTCGAGCAGCCGATGCCCTTGACTTTCCTCTCGACCCGGCCGTCGGCGTGGAGGCACCAGAGCGCGCCGCCCCTCGGATCAGCACCCTTCTCGTACGGCATCGTGCCGGCCCAGAAGCGCCCGGACGGATCGCACTTGCCGTCGTTGAACCGGTTTGGCAGCCCGGCTTCCGGGTCGCTGACGAAGGTCAGCTTCTTCGTCCTCAGGTTCAGATGTGCGAAACCGTGGTGGAGAGCGAGCATGAGACCGCTCGACCTGCGCGGAACGACCGTCCCCACCGCCTGTCCCACGTCGATGGCACGGCCCTTCCCCGTCTTCGGGTCATAGGTGTGCACCGTCCGGCCTTCGATGTCCACCCAGTAGAGCACCTGACGCCGTGCGTGCCAGATCGCGCCTTCGCCGAGCGTCGCCTTCGCGTCAAGGACCAGGTCAACCCCTCTGGACATCCGTTCCTCCCTCTTCCATTCGTGGGACTACGGCCTAATGCATGATCGTCCCGCCCGTCACGTTGTAGCTCTGGCCGGTGAGGTAGGTCGCGTCGTCGGAAGCGAGGAATGCGGCGACCCCGGCCACGTCTTCGACCGTCGCCGCGCGTTTCATCGGGATCTTGCCGACGAGGTAGTCCTTCACGTCCTCCGGCTTCATGTTCCGCTTCTTCGCATAGTCACCGATCTGCTCTGGACTCCACATCTCGGTGAAGACGACGCCGGGGCAGATGGCGTTCACGGTGATCCCGGATTCCGCCAGTTCCTGCGCGAGGGCCTGCGTGAGGCCGATGACACCGAACTTCGACGCGCAGTAGGCGACGTAGCTGCTGTTCCCCTTCTTACCCGACTGCGACGAGAGGTTGATGATGCGCCCCCAGCCCGCCTTCTTCATCGCCGGGACCGTCTCCCGGCAGACGAAGAACATGCCCTTGAGGTTGATCTCGAGCGTTCGGTCCCACAACTCCTCCGTCGTCGCCTCGAGCGGGGCGATCTTCGAGTAGCCCGCCGAGTTGACGACGACGAGCGGGGGACCCCATCGCTTCGTCACCACCCCGAGGGCGAGGCGGATGGATTTGACCGAGGTCACGTCGCAGGCAACGCCGAACGCGTTCTGGCCAAGTTCCGCCGCCGCCTTCGCCGCGCCCTCGGCGTTCAGGTCCGCGATGGCGACCTTCGCGCCCTCTTTGATGAATCGCGCCGCGATTCCCCGTCCGACGCCGCGAGCAGCGCCGGTGATGAAGGTGATACGACCGTCCAACTGTCCCATGAAGGATTCCCTTCCCTTCCACGTGGAACCAGGATGAATATGGACGAACGCGGCGGCCCTACGGTTCCGCGTTCATCTGCGTGAGTCTGTGGCGAATGTACTCCTACCTCCTCACCTCCACTTCCGCTTCAATCGCACGTCCTTTGAATGTGTCCTTTCCCCGCAGTTCGCGGCTGTAGCCAATCTCGACGGTGAGTGCGCGCCTAACGACAAGAGCGTTGATCTTCGCATCTTTGCGCCTTTGCGTGAGGTAGCTCATCGCTCCTGCGGTTTGATGGCGACCTTGAGACCCGTGCGGTCGAGCATCACCTGCATGCCCTCGAAGAACCGCGAGAGCGGAAAGCGGTGGGTGACGATTTTCTCCCAGTTGATCCGCCCGGCGGCGAGGAGGTTCACGGCGGTCTGGACGTGCCGCGCCGTCGAGTCGGAGCCACCGGTGATGCTGATCTCCCCGTAGTGCACAAGACGACTGTTGATGGTGATCTCCGGCTCGTCGCGGCTCATCCCGGCGAACAGGTTCACCATACCGCCCTTCTTTGCCATCTCTAGCGCCTGCTCCTGCGCCTTTCGGTCCGGTGCGGCCACAATCACCACGTCCGCCCCTTTTCCGCCGGTGAGCTTCTTGACCTGTGCCACCGGGTCTTCCTCCTGCGCGTTGATGACCGCGTCCACGTCGAGCGCGGCGATGAGGTCCTGCCGTGCCTTCGAGCGCTGGCTGACGATGATCCGGGTCGCGCCGTTGGCCTTCGCGAGTTCCGCGTTCAACGCGCCGAGCGGCCCGCCGCCGACAATGACAACCGTCTGGCCTGCCCTCACCCCGGCGAGCTGCTGCGCATTCACCGCGCACGAGAGCGGTTCGGCGAGACACGCCCCGTCGTCCTGAAGTTCCTTCGGGACTTTGACGGTGTTTCCGGCCCGGATTCCTTCCCACGGGATCGGGATGTACGGTGCGAATGCGCCCGGGAAGGCGCGGCTGACCGGCATCACGTTCGGACAGAGGTTCGTCTTTCCAGACCAGCAGTACTCGCACGCCATGCAGGAGAGCGTCGTCGCCATAACGACCCGGTCCCCGGGGCGAAAGGCGATGTCGCCTTTCGCCTGAGAAATCCTCTGGATTTCCGGGCCGACTTCGATCACCTCTCCGACGAACTCGTGACCGACGATCTGCGGCGGTTTCACCCGAGGGTCCGGGGCCTTGAACATCTTCACGTCGGAGCCGCAGATGGCACAGCTTCCTACCCGGACAAGCAGACCGTCCGGCGCGCACTTCGGTTCCGGCATCTCCTGAAGCGAGAGCTTGTGGTCGGTTCCGTAGACGACGGCGAGCATCGGTATCTCCTTCGGTAGTTCATCGACAGGCAGGAACGTGGCCGGGTACATCCCTACGGCAGGCTCACGCCCGCCAGTCCGTAGGGACGCCTTCAATTTGCCGAGAAGGGGAAAGTACGTGGATTCGCCAGGGCGGCCAACTATGGCCGATGACGGGGCGGCAATCGGTGGAGGAGGAGCGCGCCGGCCGGTCACTCCGCGCTCACGGTGACCGAGCCGTTGATCGTGGAGAGTCTAATGGGTGCGCCGCCCTCGCCGAGGATGCCGCGCAGACGGTTCCGCGCGGCGCGGGGTTCGCGCACGTCCAGTCCTTCGACGGTGATCCGTCCGTTCTGGGTGGAGATGTCAAGTTCGCCGTTCACCTCACGTGGCACGGTCAGCCCCGCTGAGCCGTTTATCGTGCTGATCGACACCTCGCGCACGATCCCCGTCAGATGGGCGCGTATCTGCCCGTTCGTCGTCGACAGGGTGACCGGGCCGGAGGCGGAATCGACGGTGATCGCACCGTTCGTCGTCCGGGCATCCACGGCGTCAGTCCGGTCCACCGTTATGTGTCCGTTCGTGGTCCGCAGAGAGACCTCACGCAGGTCGGTCATGCGAATCGGGCCGTTCATGGAGTGCGCTTCCGCCGCGAAGGAACTCGGCACGGCGACGTGATAGTCCACCTTGTATGTCCTGCCTTTCGGACGACCAATTCGCCACGGCAACAGGGAAAGTGAGAGGCCGCTTTGCGAGTCCTTCGGATGCTCCGAGCGGATCATCAACGCATCGCCCTCGCGTTCCGTGATGACTTCGATCTCCGAGAGCGCCTCACGGGCTTCATCCGGCGTCGGTGCTCTGGCTCCCTTTACGGCGGTGATCACGACTGCGCTGGCCTCAGGCTCTCCCGTGACGACAATCTCTCCGTTCCTGTTCGCCAGGCGCACCGCCGAAAGCCCTTCCGTCAGCACGCTCTGCCTGAACGTGTCCGTCTGCCAACCGGACATCCCGCCGAACGCGGTAGACCTGCTTTCGAGGATAGCCAGGATCGCGACTGTCCCACCCGCGATGATGGCGAGGGCGAACAGCCCGAATATTCCGAGGACGATGACGTGGCTGATCGGCATCGGTATGCCTCCTGCGGTGCGGACGAAGGACGCGGGTAGCCAGCGAATTCACCCTGTACAGAGAGGAAAGCCGGGGAAATGTTACGGATGGGGTAGGGCTGTCGGGATACTGGGATCGGAAGAGGGACTTCGCTCACGCCGCGTGCGCGGCTACCGGCAGGCCGCCGCCAACCGGCATTCCATGCAGGTGCACCGCGACGCAACGCCTCTACTGCGTCCTGACGTTGATCGAACCGTTCACGGTCGCGATCCTCACGATCGGACCGCCGGAGCCGAGGGTGCCGCGCAGACTCCGCCGCTCCTTCGTCAGTCGGCGGAACTCCGTATCCGGTATCGATGTCGAAATGCCCCCGTTGACGTTCGCCAGAACCAATTCCGCGTTCGCCTGAGAGGGGATAACGAGCGTCACCGAACCGTTCGTGGTCCTGATCTCCGTGGCTCCGACCGTGCCGACGATGGCGCACGTCACGTTGCCGTTGATCGTGGCAAGATGGACGGGTCCGGACACGGATTCCGCCCTGACGTTCCCGTTCATCGTCCAAACACGGACGCTTTCCGTCTGCTGAGCGCTCACCGCACCGTTCAGCGCAACGAGGTGGGCAGCACGGACCATCTCCGCGCTGATATCGCCGTCCATCGTCTTCGATTTCACGGCGTAGGATCGGGGCACGGTGATGACGAAGTCCACGCGGTAGGAGTACCGATTCCGCTTCGCCGCTATGAAGGGCCAGATTCCGGATTCATCCGGCGCTTCGGCGCGGATCATGAACGTGCTCCCGCTCCCCTCCAGACTGATGTTCAAGTCGCGAAGCGCAAGGTTCGCCTTCTCTGAGGTGGATGCGCCGACCGCACGGGTGGCTTCGATGTGGATAGAGTCCGCACGCGCATCGCCCGTGACCGTCACGCTGCCGTTCGTGACGGTGACGTCGATTTGCTCAAAGCGTCCAGCGGCGAGGGCATACCTGATCGTCTCGTGCGCCCACTGCTTTCCATCGGTCTCGTGCGGGGTCTCTCCCATCGGACTGGCGGGTCTCGCCGCGAAAAGAAGGCAGAGAGCGACGACGGATGACGCAAGCGTCGCCGCACGTTTCCTCACCACATCATCGTTCATCGTCAACCTCTCACCTCCGCTTCGACCGGAGAGCCGGTCGAGGGCGTCGTTTGGTCCGGGCTTCCGGCAGATTAGACAGGCAATTCGGGGAAAGGTTACACGCCACCTCTTCCGGTCGGGTTCGGAAGAGGCTTTTCATGAAGGCGGTGTGGTTTCGTTATTGTGAGATGTCCCGAGCGGTCGCGCCGTGCGGGATGGATGCGATCCACCGGTCGCTTTGCACGAGACCCGAGCATCACGACGTGAACACGAGGTATCATGCGCCCGCGACTTCCCGATTTCGCGTATGAGGCCAAGCAGCGCCTTATCGAGCTTCTCACGGAGGAGGGGCCGAAGACGACCACCGAGGCGGTGTCGGTGCTTCTTGCCTCGGAGAACGTGCCAGAGTCCCTCGCGCCGTCGCTGCTCGAGGTAATCATCAAGGGCGACCGGCGGTTCCGGCAGGATGCGGAGGGTTTTTGGCACGTTGAGACTTCAGGTGGATCGGAAAGCCTGCCGGAGCGGGACTTTGTCGTGCTCGACGTGGAAACCACCGGCGGCCAGCCACCTGCGGACCGGATCACGGAGCTCGGAGCGGTGCGGGTTCGCGGTGGAGTCGTCGTGGACGAGTTCTGCACGCTCGTCAACCCGGAGCGGACGATCCCCGCCGACATCACGCGGTTGACCGGCATCACGAACGAGATGGTAGCTGATAAGCCGACGGCGCTGGAGGTGCTTCCGTCATTCCGGGAATGGCTTGGGGACGCAACCATCGTCGCACACAACGCGGCGTTCGACCGGCGCTTTCTGGACAGCCACTGGAAGGAGATCTTCGGCGAGCCAGTGCAGAACCCGTGGCTGTGCAGCGTGCGGATTGCTCGGCGGCTCTACCCGCACCTGAGAAGCCGCAGCCTCGGTCCGCTCTGTCAGGCGCTCGGCATCCCCGTTGCCTCGCTCCATCGCGCCGGGAACGACGCACGGGCCACCGCCGAGGTGTTCCTGAGAGAACTCGACGACCTTGCAGGCCGGGGCATCACCGATTGGGAAGGTCTCGTGTCGCTCGTCAGGCTCGTGCGACCCCAGAGGCCGAGGCGCTCGCCGAAGCTGCGCTACGAGCCGACGGACGAGGTGTGAAACCTTGGGGCATGAACGCGAGAAAGGGCGAATGGGGAATTGGTGGGGGTGGTGGATAATCGAACCCACGTCCGAACATGGTTTAGGGATGCAACCTACCCACACAATCGCGGTAGCAATTCATGGAGGTTCCGTATCGGCTTTTCGGCCCTTGCCGGCAGGGCTCCTTTCCGATCAATGAGGATCGCTTCCATTCCGAACGTCCTCGGCCCCACAAGGTCCCATCTTGGATCATCTCCCACAAAGATGCACTCCGAGGGGTGTACGCTCAGTTTCTCGACCGTGCACTGGAAAATCTGCCACGCCGGTTTGCGCCAGCCGACATCTCCGCAAAACACAGTCGCATCGACGTGCTCCCCCAGCCCCAAACGGTTGATTTCCTCGCGCCATAGATACGCGGGACTTCCTCACGGAGAGTTTGACACGATTGCGGTCTTGACGCCGTGCGTCTTCAGTGACCTGAGGGTCGGGAGAACGTCGTCATAGCGCCGCGCTCTCGTAAAGATGGGGTTCATAAACCGGCGGCACATACCGGAGGTGAGGAGATCGGGAAGCTCCGATGCTTGGAGGTGGAAGATCCGTATGAGCCGTTCCTCAAGAGGTCTGACGCGGTAGTCCGAGGCTTCGTGGTTTTCGGCTTCAACGCCGCGGCGAATGTCTTCCGGCGAGGCGTTCAGTATGTGCTTGCCTCGCAGAAACTCCTCTACTGCCCTGGTCGCCTGGTCGAGGATGCCGGGAAACTCCGACCGCTCGTAGTACGCGACGAGCGTCTGCCCGAGATCGAACAGCACAGCCGTCTTCAGGATGCGTGTTTCCCCGCCGTTCGGGATTGCCTGTGCGGACGAAATTGCGGTTGCGACCAAGTAAGCGCCGCGTGACCACGTGTCTGGAAGCTGGTGGAGGCGGTGGGAATCGAACCCACGTCCGAAGGCAGGCCAACCCCGGTCTCTACGCGCGTAGCTCGTCGTTACCTCTCGTCAGCCGATTCCCAGCCGAGCGTGGTATGTCGGCTGACCAGCCCGGTAACTTCTCATCGGCTCACCCTGGGCCGAGGTTCGCCGACTAGCTTACGCTCTCTGACGCCCTTGATCCTCAGTGGCAAGCGACTGAGGGAGGACGGGCTGCTCATCTCTGTGCGAGATTAGGCAGCCATCGCATACGAATAGTCGTCTGCGTTTATGTTTTTGTGCAACGGTTTTACGAGGAATTGCACCTCGACGCGCAACCGGAATCCTCCCACCCCCGTCGAATCCTTTCGCCCCCTTCCGTAGAGATCGCATCGCTCGAAATGATGCACGCCTACGTTGGAATATACGCAATGCACACCCGCGTTGTTCCCTCACTCCACCTTGTCTATAGTGCTCGCCGCCTTCCGCAGGCGCCGGACAACGGTGTTCTTGCCGATCACTTCGAGCACCTCGAACAGGCCGGGTCCGAACGACATCCCCGTCACCGCGAGCCGGATCGGGTGGATGAGCTTCGCCGCGCCGATCCCCATCTCCGCGCTTAGAGTTCTGAGAACGTCTTCGGTCGTCGCGGCGGTGAGCTCGGCAAGCTCGGAGAACCGGTCGGCCGCCGTGCGCAACCGGGTCGGCACGTCGTCGTCGGACCAGTGCTTCTTCCGCGCCTTCTGGTCGAACGTGTCCGGGTCGCGGAAGCAGTAGCCGCCGAGGTCCACGAAATCGGTTGTCCGGTGGGTGCGTGTCTTGATGAGGTCGATCACCCGTTTGAGGTACTCGTCCCGATCCTTCGCCTCCGCCTCGGTGAGCAGCCCGGCCTCGATCCAGAGGGGCTTGATGATGGGCAGGAGTTCATCTGCCGAGAACTCGCTGAGGTACTGGCCGTTGAGCCATTCGAGCTTGTGCTCGTCGAGGATCGCCCCCTTTGGGTTGATCCGTTCGAGCGAGAACGAGTCGATCATCTCGTTGAGCGTCATCTTCTCCCGGTCGTCTCCGGGCGACCAGCCCAACAACCCGATGAAGTTCCGCACCGCCTCCGGTAAGAAGCCCATCTCCCCGAAGTCGGTCACCGCCGCTGCGCCTTTGCGCTTCGAGAGCTTCCCGCCGTTGGGCGAGAGGATCGAGGGCACGTGGACGAACCTCGGCATATCGTCCTCCCATCCGAACGCCTCGTAGAGAAGCACGTGCTTCGGTGTGCTGGAGATCCACTCCTCGCCCCGGATGACGTGGCTGATCTTCATGAGGTGGTCGTCCACGACGTTGGCCAGATGGTACGTCGGGTACCCGTCGCTCTTGAGGAGCACGAAGTCGTCGATGTTCCGGTTCTCCCACTTCACCGTGCCGCGCACCACGTCCTCGAAGCGCGTCTCTCCGGTGAGCGGGACCTTCATTCGGACGACGAGCGTCATCCCCGCCTTGAGGTTCGCTTCGACTTCGTCCTGCGAGAGGCTGCGACAGCGACGGTCGTAGCCGGGCGGCTGTTTGCTGAGGCGCTGGTACTCGCGCATCTCCTCAAGGCGCTCTGGCGTGCAGAAGCAGCGATACGCATTGCCCGTCTCGACGAGCTGGGAGGCGTGCTTCCGGTAGATGTCGAGCCGTTTCGACTGCACGTACAGTCCAAACGGTCCGCCGATATCCGGACCCTCATCCCACTTCAGACCGAGCCAGAGCAGCCCGTCGTAGATCGCTTCAACCGCGCCCTGCACGAGCCGGGACTGATCGGTGTCCTCGATCCTCAGGACGAACACGCCGCCGTGGTGGCGCGCAAACAGCCAGTTGAACAGTGCGGTGCGTGCAGCGCCGATGTGAAGGTAACCCGTTGGACTGGGCGCGAACCGAACGCGAACGGGGATGTCTTTCATGGAATACCACTCATGGTCGTGCTCTGTCGAAACATCATGCGCTTCCAAGGATGGGACGGGTGAAGGTCGGGCTGCCGAGCAGTTCGCCGCGCGGAGATGGTGTCTGCGCCGCTTTCGAGCCGAGCGGGGTGGTTCCTGCGTCTTCGGGCCGCAGTTCGACGACGAACGACGCACCGAGCCAGCTCATGACGTTGTAGATGAGCGCGCCGACGGCGAACATCACCGCTCCTGCGCTTCCCCCCATTGCGCCGGCGAGAAGCACCACCGGCCATGTGGGTTGAATCATCATCTGTCCGAGGTACGCCAACGCCGGACCCAGTGCGGCGCTCAGGCTTGCCAGGCCCAGGCCGAAGGCCAAGCCATGGATGATCCCAACAAGCGCACCCACCTTCGCTGCCGACCAAGGGCCAATTCGCCGCACCGTGTAGCCCATGTTCCATCCTTCCAAGACACCGATGCCCCTCACCCATCAAGGTAAGGGGCATCTCCTATGAAGTACCGCGCGCTGCCAATGGCGGAGAGGGCGGGATTCGAACCCGCGGTGGGGCTTTTGACCCCACACTCGCTTAGCAGGCGAGCACCTTCGGCCAGACTCGGTCACCTCTCCCCCGAGGCCGCTCTCTTGATTTTCTGAGTATACCCCGGCAATGAGAGCGTGTCAAGGTTTTCCGGGTTCGACGCCGCTCCGCAACGGTGCGCCGGAGGCTGCGTTTCCTGCCGCTACCTCCCTCCCATCCAGATGTCTCCGCCAGAGGAATGCGGAGACGCTCAGCGTCCCAAGCATCGCCGCCGGGATCATCATACCGGCTACCATCGTTCCCGTCAGCTCCCCGACGTACCCCATGAGCGGTGGCAGGAACACGGAGACCCCCTGCGACACGCTCGATGTGATGGCCATCACCCGCCCCGTCGCATGGGGAAAGGTCTGCCCGATATGGGAGAGGATCGAGGGGTAGTCCACCGACATGAACAGCCCGGCGACGACGTAGAGCGCCGTAAGGGAGTACTGGCTCGTGCTCCGAAAGGCGATCACGAAGAAGGCCGCTCCCCCGCCTGCAGCGATCGTGACGAGGGTCAGGTCGCGCCAGCGGTCCGGCGCCTGGACGAGCGCAAGCCTGCCGACGAGGTACGCGCCGGAGAACCCGGAGAGGATCCAGGCTGCTGGGAACGGCGACGGGTTGAATCGCCGCTCGACGAAGTCGGGCATCCAAAGGTAGGCCCCGTTATCGGCGGCGCCGTGGAGCGTCATGAACAGACAGACCATGACGAGCGGCCAGCCTAGGAGCGACCGGGGGCGGCGCGGCGGCGACGCCTCGTCGGGGCCTTTCGCAGGCGGGTTCGCCTCGGGCAGCGGGCGCCCGGCGATGACCGCGAGCGCAAGGAGACAGCACACACCGGCGGCGACGAAGAGGACCCGCACCGCCCCCTGCACGCCGAGGCTCGTCTCGCTCAGGCGCGAGATGAGCCATGCCCAGATGGGCGGCGTAGTCATCACCGCGGCGGGAATGCTCGCCTGAAGCCATGTGAGCGCGCGCCGTGCGCCGAGCGGATACGCCCGCGTGACGGCGACGTTGGCAATGGTCGCCAGTGCGGCGTTGGAGAAACCGGTGAGCGCGATGCCGGTGAGGTAGATCGGGTACGCCGGGGGAAGCGCGCACAGTCCGTAGCTGAGCCCCAACAGGATGGTGGAGCCATACGCCGCCCTCCGCAGGTGGCCCCGGTCCGCCAGCCATCCGCCGACGAGGCTTCCAATGACGCCGGGCCCCACCCACGAACCGAGCAGCCAGCCGAACGCCCCCGCGCTCAGGTTGAGAAGCGTCCGGAGGGTCGGGGAGACGATCAGAACGTACTGAGCCGAGCCGAACACGAGGCCGAGCGCGACGCTCAGCATGATGACGAGGGATCGCCCGGCGCGGTTGGGGCAATCGGTCATGGTATCGTCCGCGTACGCACCGGACGGAGCCGGGACGAAGGGTGAAGGCGGTGTGAGCGTTCCATCAGAGCGAAAGAATGTACCAGCCGGTCCTGTTCCG
>Ga0315282_10000725_pt1:45000-64615 | contig 64615 bp, 56 predicted proteins | sample YL17G07_20_MG_FD_203693 | JGI IMG/M metagenome (GOLD analysis project Ga0315282, IMG submission 203693) | Sediment microbial communities from Yellowstone Lake, YNP, Wyoming, USA - YL17G07_20 | ecosystem: Environmental > Aquatic > Freshwater > Lake > Sediment | place: USA: Wyoming...
CAAGCATTCCGACATGAAAGCTGGCTATCAGGTCCTTCCTGAATTCACCGTTGTCCAGCATGAGCGCGATGTGCACGTTCTTCACGCGCTGAAACATTACTTCGGCTGTGGCGTGGTTCGTCGGAACCACGGCGACCGGATGGCGTATCGCGTGAGGAACAAAGAGCACTTGCTCAAGCACATCATTCCATTCTTCGAGAAACACTCGCTCAAAACGAGGAAACGCACGGACTTTGCGAAGTTCAGACGGATTCTTCGAAAGATGGGAGCGGGTGAGCATCTGACGGTGGAAGGCGTTGAAGAGATACGCCGAATCGCCGCACAGATGAATCGAGGTTCCTCCGAGAGTCGGACATGATAAAGTCCAGCCTCTTCGGAAACGGAGAGGATCAACTGAGCGAAATTCCTTGTCGGGTAAGTTCCGACCTGCACGAATGGTGTAACGACTGGGGCACTGTCTCGACCGCGTGCTCGGCGAAATTGTATTTCCGGTGAAGATGCCGGATACCCGCAGCTGGACGGAAAGACCCCGGAACCTTTACTGCAACTTGCCATTGGGTTTCGACTCAGCTTGCGTAGGATAGGTGGGAGGCTGTGAACTGGGAGCTTTGGCTCTCAGGGAGCCAACCTTGAAATACCACCCTTGTTGTGTTGAAATTCTAACCCGGCGCCGTCATCCGGCGTGGGAACAGTGGCTGGTGGGTAGTTTGACTGGGGCGGTCGCCTCCTAAAAGGTAACGGAGGCTCCCAAAGGTACCCTCAGACTGGTCGGTAATCAGTCGGCGAGTGTAAGCGCAGAAGGGTGCTTGACTGTGAGACACACACGTCGATCAGGTGCGAAAGCAGGGGCTAGTGATCTTGTGGTAGGTAGTGGATCCGCCATGACTTAAAGGATAAAAGGTACTCCGGGGATAACAGGCTGATCTCGCCCGGGAGTTCACATCCACGGCGAGGTTTGGCACCTCGATGTCGGCTCATCGCATCCTGGGGCTGGAGTCGGTCCCAAGGGTTTGGCTGTTCGCCAATTAAAGCGGTACGTGAGCTGGGTTCAGAACGTCGTGAGACAGTTCGGTCCCTATCCACTGTGGGCGCTAGGATACTTGAGAGGAGCTGTCCTCAGTACGAGAGGACCAGGATGGACGAACCTCTGGTGCACCAGTTGTCGCGCCAGCGGCACCGCTGGGTAGCTACGTTCGGACGGGATAACCGCTGAAAGCATCTAAGTGGGAAGCCCCCCTCAAGATCAGGTATCCCGCACTTCGAGTGCTGACACCCCCTGGGAGACTACCAGGTTGATAGGCCGCAGGTGCAAGCACGGCAACGTGTTCAGCCGAGCGGTACTAATAGGGTGTGCGACTTGATCAAACTTCTCTGATCATCCGACAGATGTCCGATTCACCCCGGAACGCCACCAGGCGTTCTTGAAACGGCGTTCGCCGTTTCCTGGGCACCGCCAGCGTTGCTGTCTTCGGCTGTCAAAGTGCAGAGCCAACCATATATCCGGTGGCCACAGCGGCGGGGAAACACCTCTTCCCATTCCGAACAGAGCCGTTAAGCCCGCTCGCGCCGATGGTACTGCTTGGGACACCTTGTGGGAGAGTAGGTCGCCACCGGGTTCTTTTCACGTCCCGATAGGGACGCAGCCCGTCGTCGGACACCATCCGACGACGGGCTTTCTCGTTATGCCATGTTCGGGAGTACATTCCTTCCACAACGCATGGAAGGATGCACGTGCCATGAAGGAATTCAGCGTCGTCGTCGAACGCGATGAAGAGGGCTTCTATGTCGCCTCCGTACCTGCGCTTCCGGGCTGCCACACGCAGGCGAAGTCTCTTGACAAGCTCATGCAGCGCATGAGAGAGGCGATTGAACTATATCTGGAAGTTGAAGGTGAACGTGCCCAGTCGCTCGAATTCGTCGGTGTGCAACGTGTCTCGGTGAATCCGTGACCCGGGCGCCAAGGGTAACAGGGAAGCGCCTCATCCGCGCGCTCGGCAGGGCGGGATTTGAGGTCGTCCGTGTCAAAGGAAGCCATCACTTCGTGAAGCACCCCGACGGACGGAAGACGGTCGTGCCGGTTCACGCGGGAGAGCACATCGGACCGGGATTGATGGCGAGGATTCTCCGGGATTGCGAGATGACAGCTGACGAGCTTCGCTCCCTTCCGTGAAATTCGTCCCTCCCCTCTCAGCGCCCCTGGTACTGCTTGGGAGACCTTGCGGGAGAGTAGGTCGCCACCGGGTTCTTCTCTCGGAAGCCCTTCCCGATATTTCGTATCGGGGAGGGCGTTTCTTCTCCACCCGTGTCCGGCGCGAACCGACGATGGGGCGTATCTCCGTGAATGAAGGACCCGCTCTGGAGGAGAATGGGGTCGCTCGGCATCCCATGGGATGGCAGGCGGGTGCGTGCCTCCTCGTGATGCTCGCCGGATGCGGGGGAGCGCCGCCCGTCATGCGCCCACCCGAACCGGTCCCCGTGCGCCCGATGGAGGCGGTCATTCCCCGCGACGACCTTGCTGCGCTCGTGGACACGTTTCTCGTCGGGGCACCGGATGCCAGACGGGCCGCCGGGGATTCCCTCGACCGCCTCGACGATCGGCGAATGCCGGCGATCCTCCTTGACCGGCTCCATATTCCGGCGTTCCGCTACGAGGCGAGCCGGGCGCTCGTGCACATCGGCGTTGCCTCGGGTGCGGACTCTCTCCTGACGGGACTTGCTGACACGGATGCCTTCGTACGGTGGTCGGTGGCGACGGCGCTCGGTGCGCAGGGACTAGCCAGGTTCGGCCCCTTGCTCGTGGTGCTGCTGGATGACACCGCGATGGCCGTCAGACGAGCCGCCGCGTTCTCCCTCGGGCAGTTGGCGGATACGACGTTCCTTCCCGCGCTCGTCTCCCATCGGGACGACCCCGCCGAGGAGGTCCGCGCTGCCATCGCCGAGGCGCTCGGTCAGTACGGACCTCAGGCAGCTCCCATCCTTCGGGCGATGGTTGAGGAGGACAGCGGACTGGTCGTGACCTCCTCGCTTCGGGCGCTCGGTCGGCTCGGTCTGGTGGATATGGTCCCGGTCATCGGTGTAGCATTGCTCGACGGGCCGATCCCGACGCGCATGGCGGCAAGCGAGGCACTCGGGCGGATCAGCGGTCCGGCTGCCGAGTCCCTCCTCCTTGCCGCCGCCCTGGAGGACCCGGAGCCGCTCGTGCGAGAGTCCGCGGTTCAGGCGCTGGGCCACTCGAATCCGGTTCTCGTGCTGGCCGTCTGGAACGGACGGCATGCTCGTGAACCCGATTCATTCGTCCGGACGGCGTGGGTGGACGCACTGGACCGGCTTCCCGGCGAACAGGCAAGCGAAGCGCTGCGTCGCCTCTCCGAGGAGGACGTCAGTCCGGACGTGCGCCGCGCCGCGAAGGCGGCGCTGCTCTTCCGTGAAAGCACCGGCGAACATCGTTAGAAGCGTGTTGAAGATGCCGGGCCACAAGAAACCGGGTGCTTCACATCGTTCGACATGACGGTCTGTGTTTTCGAGACAAGGCCAGAGGTCGTGTCATCCTTGACGGGGCCCGTCGTCCGTGCAACTTTCTCACATGCGTCGGGAGGAACTGTTCGGCATCCCCCTGATCCAGTCCGTCCGTCCCTGTGTGAGAGGAACACCGCATGTCAGCCGCAGTGCCACCGGTGCGTAGGTATTCTGTTTCTGCGATCCCGGCATCATGGAAATGGACCCTTGCAGCCGGGTACTACGAACTGACGCTGACCCCGGCTTCCCCGGAGAGCGCACGGTTCGCTCTCTCGTTCGCCGATTTCAGCCTGAAACCACTTCGGACGCGGTCAGAACGAGCAGAGACCATCTGGCCACTGTTCGTTCCGTCCTCCGGGACGTGGGAGTTCTCCCTCACCGGTTCTGACGTGCCACCGGAGCCAGTGGCGTGGAAGATCGCCGCCACCCGCGTCCCGTTCGTGGAACAGGGGCCTTCGTGGAAATTGCCTCCGCGCGGCATGCAACTGGACGGCGCTCCTGAAGGTGACGAGCCGTTGGAGCGATGGCTCGCTGAGGCGGTGGCGCGGGGCGTGTCGTTCGTGTTCGGCCCACGCCAGCGGCTGGAAGACCCCGCGGTGAGAAAGGTGCTCAAAGAGAAGGGCTTACTCGCCGTTTGCGCCCGGGAGCATCTTCCCTCTCCGGTCGCATGGGAGGGGAGGACCGCCGGTGACGACGAGGATGCGTCCGGCGGGTGGCGGCGCGGGGGATCGCTCTCTCCGCTTGCCGAGGAAGCTCTCGGTGCTGAGCGCGACGGTGCGGTGGGATGGTGGCATCACGTCACGACGAACGGTGTGCTTACGTTAAAGCACGCTGCGTGGTCGGACCTCGCGGAGATATGGTATCATCCCCACGGCGGCACATCGGGAAGCCCGGCACAAGAGCTTTTCCTCGCTCGCCTGCGCGGCGTGGGAACCGAGGAGTCGAGGCGAGCGATATATCCGGGCAATGTCGTTTCCCATGGATGGCAGACGCGGCTTCCTCCTTTCGCCGAAGCCGGGCTTCTCCACCTGCGGTGGCCATCGGGGCAGGTCGGACGCGGCTCGACGGTCCTCCGCGCGAACACGCAAGCGTTGGGAAGATGCATCCCCATGGCCGCTTCCGGCGATCTGTACTGTCCCTGGTTTCCCGATCCCGACGCTGACACGCCAACTGTGCTCGGCGGTGTGGGAACCTCGCCACCCGAGGCGATTGATTACCTGCGCTCACGCCTTGCCGTGCGCCTTCTCTGGAGGCGTACCATCGGACCTGGGCGGCATCAATGGCCGCGAGGGATTCATCCCCTCACTGGGTACGAACAGCCGTCGCGCACACGGAACGTCCTTGCTGGCCTCCGATTCGATCCACACCCGGATGGAAGCCTGCTCCTCGCGGCGACGGTTGAGGTGAGATCGAGGGGTTCCATCGAATGGAGCGCTTCATGTCCGGGAGAGCACGGCGCTGCCGACGAGCCATCGGTCATCCGGTCCGAGGTGAACCTCGAACGCGGAACCCATCGCGTGCTCATTCCATTGCCTCAGAACGCAGGTGGCTCGTCGTTCCTGCTCACCGGACCGCGCCGAACGGTGCGACTGCGTTCGCTTGCAGTCTGGATGATTTCGGTTTGCGCTTCCGCGCGGGCAGGGGGGCCTTACTGGTCTGAGTCGGAGATCGCTTCCGTCGTTCTCGCCGACGGGCAGACCGTCGGGCAACGGTGGTCGGTGCGCATGGTGCGCGGTCAACCGTGGCTTGCGATGACGGCGAGCACCTCCATCCCGCCCACATGTCTTTCGTTCGAGCTACCCCGCCACGATCAGTTGCTGGTGAACAGCAGGCCGCTTGCGGGCACTGGCTCCATGAGGCGGGCGATTCGCCTCATTGTCCTGAAGGACTCGAGCGGGACCTGTCCCAACATCGCGCTCATTCCCATCGAAGAGAACACGGTTTGGACCGTGCGGCAGGTCGGTACGACGCTTGCCATCGAGTCATCCGACGGCGCGCCCTGCTCCTGCGTCGTCTCCGTCGGCAGACTCGACCGCTGGGGCGGTGCGGCGGCAGTCCGCAGGGGCAGCGCCCGCCTCATTCGCACCGTTTCGCTCACCGGCCAAACAGCCGCCCGCGTCAAGAACGGTGCGGCCAAGGGTGTTGCGGTCCTCGCGAGAATCGAGCCGACCGATGTCGGACCGTACTGGGTCTCAGAGGGAGGCTGGTGGCGGCGCGTTGAGAGTCAGCGGTACGAGTGCGGCGAGGTGCACGCGGTGCTCGTGCCCCTCCGGATTCCCGGAAAGAGCAGCGTGTTACTCGCACGGGGGATCTATCTCTACGACAGCGTACGGCCTTCGCCGGGCAGTCAACACTCGCTGCTCCTGAGCGAGCCGGAGCGGGAAGGGGTCGTGGCGAGAGTGATGGGGCCCTCGCCGTTCGACGCCCCACTCGGCGTCGAATTCCGCTATCCGTTTGTGAGCGTGACGTGCAACGGTCGTCCGTGGCACGTTCACGACGGGGGAACCGTTTGGCTGCCCGCGAACGACACGTACCATTGGCTTCGCGTGAGCGCAGCCGGAGCCCGTACACCGACGATCATCGAGCCCCGTCTGCCCATCGTCGCAACGCGCTGGACCGGCGCACGGCTGACCGTTCGACTTGCCACGACGGCAGTACCGAGCGCCGGAGGGGAACTCCTCGTGTGCTGCCCGTGCCCGGACCTGGTGTGGCTCGGTGTCGAGGGCGGAGCCGGGTCCGTCGAAGCTCAGGGTGTGATCAGGGTGAGACCGACAGCCCAGACCGTGCACATCCGGTTCGTCCGACACGACGCGGTCCGGACGTCTCGCTGATCGTGCTGCTTCACGGCGTCAGAACGAACCTGCCAGAGGTCCGAAGCATGCCGGAACCCATCGTCCCGTATCAATCTCCGCCCATCTTCGAGTGCCAGCGGGCCGCACGGCGGCGCTGGCGTGGACTCGCCGACGGCTCCCTGTCCTGATGATCTCATGGCGCACGTGCAGGGACAGGTGTGCGAGCCGGTGTACGGAGCTACGTGCAGCAGCCCTTCGTTTGGCGATCACCCACAGGGCGGACACGTGGGTCCGCCCCTACGGTCAAAACCGTATCGGTAGGCAGCGTCGCCGCACGCAATGATCAATTTCCCCGCCGTTCGGTCCTCACTACCTGCACGACCTCGCCGAGTATCTCCGCCTCGTCGGGACGAAACACCATCCGGGGATAGCGCGGGTTGGCGCTTATGACCTCGACCGAACACACGCCACGCCGCACGTACTTCACGCACACCTCGTCTTTCGGAATCCGGACGACGGCGGTGCCGGACCTGAAGTCGTAGCGACGGCGTGGGCTGACGATGATGGTCTCCCCGTCGTAGATGAGCGGCTCCATCGAATTGCCCTGTGCGGTCAGGCCGTAGGCGTTCTCATCGTCCGGGTCGGGAACCCACATCTCACCCTCCAGTCCGAAGCCCACCGGTGTCACGTCGAGCATCTCCAGGGGCGGCCCGGCGGGCACGTAGGTGAGCACCGGCACGCAGACGATGCGCACCTTCTCCCCGTCGATGAGCGTATAGCGTCTGCTCTCGACGTTCTTGCGGCGCGAGGCAGCCCCTCGCCGACTCCGCCCGTTCTCACCTGGCGGGACGGCACCCGTCACCGCTGAACTACGGCTGTTGCCCCCGTGTGGCAGTGTCTGGGACGGGGCTTCGGATTTCGCCTCGATGCCGAACAGGAACCAGTCGGAAGAGATGCCGAATCCCCTGCACACCGCCTCCACGTAGTCGACTGGGACACGGGAAAGGCCAAGCTCGTACCGACGGGCGGAGTTCGTATTGCTCTTCACCCGCGCTGCAAACTCCCGGTAGCTCAGTGCCCCGCGCACGAGACGCAGACGATCCTGAACGGTCATGGCGTACCTCGATTGAAACTTCGTCGCACAGTCTATTGACACGGTCATCGCGCACCGGCATTGTCTTGGCGTGATCACCCGTAATATTACGGGCCTTACCCGGAACTGTCAAGGGGGGATTCGCTGAGGAGTCAGCACGGTGACAGGTCCACCGACCGGTAGAAACCACCCACGACGAGAGGAATCGCCGCAGGCGATACCGCTCGATAGGCTTCTCAAGCCGGATTTCCCGGTTCGGGCGAGGGGTTCATCCCGCGATCGCCACGAGGCGACTGTCGAGCAGCTCGAAGGGGCGGTCGGCTGGGGACGCGTGTCCGAAGTGATTCGTCTCGATCCGGAGACCTACGTGCCGCAGGAAGTCATCCCGGACGAGGTGCTCACACGCAGGTACGCGGACCGGGGCCGTCCCCACCCGATCCCGAATCGTCCGCCGCCGGAACCGGACATGGATGAAGAAGGCTTCTTCAACGACCCGGGGACGTGGGAATTCCGCGAGGAGCTGCGCGAGTGCGAGAACTGCGGGGAACCGTTCCTCGCCAACGCGCACAACCACTGCTACTGCTCGCCTGAGTGCGCGCGCGAGGGGCGGAGCTTCGCCCGCGTCTGCCTTGCCTGTGGCGAAGAGTTCGAGACCGAACGACCGGAGCAGATCTACTGCTCGATCCAGTGCAGCGGGCGCGCCAAGCGCAACCCGGCAAACGACCGGCTCTGCCGCGAGTGCGGCGGTCCGTTCCACGCGACGCGACCCCAGCAGGTCTTCTGCTCCCGGGCGTGTGCGTGGGTATGGAGGAAGCGGGAGCGGGCAAGGTAGACAGAACTCCGTCCGATACGGATTCAAGATAATAACGCTTCATGATCGACGTAGGGGCGAGGTAACCTCGCCCCTACATGTAATGTTACGCTCTCTTGTAGGGGCGCTGCTTGCTGCGTCCCTGCCACTTGTTGCCCGAAAGCACGCTGTTGGAACCGGTCATGCCTTCCCAACCCGGACAACTCTGAGAACTTCACGAGCACGCTTAACTACAGACCCAAGCTCTTGGAAATGCAGGAGATGAAGAAACGCCAAGAGCCTGACGAGCCATCAAAGCCCCACCTTTCCCGCTCGCGTACGAGTTCCAACACGTGCGCGGCGACCGATTCCCCGTCGAGCGTCACCCAGGCAAGGTATCGGTTCGGGCGGGATTGGAACGTCGCCGCTTCGAGGTCTCCGAAGAGAAGCTGTTCGCGGAGTGCCACAGAGGGTGAACCTCGTCCTCGCGGGTCTCTCAGGCAAACGCCTACGCGATCCTGCTCAGCATCTCCCGCGTGACCCGGTACCGCTGCGGCTCGCCCCGGGCAAAGCGACGGACTTCCTCCGCCACGTAGTCGCCGATGCGCAAACGGCCCGTCTTGACCGTCCCGGCGATGTGCGGCGTGAGGATACAGTTCGAGAGCTTCCGGAACGGATGATCGGGCGCAGGTGGCTCCGGATCGGTCACATCGAGGATCGCCCAGATGCGCCTCGTCTTCAGTTCCTCAACCAGGGCTGTCTCGTCGATGAGCGATCCGCGGGCGGTGTTGATAATCGTCGCACCGTCCTGGACGAGCTTGAGGTTATTCCGGTTGATCATGTGCCGCGTCTCCGAGATGCTCGGCGCGTGGAGACTGATGATCTCGGCGTTCCTCAGGAGCTCGTCGAGGGAGGCCTTTCTCACGCCCAGTTGCGTCGCTTCCGCCTCGGAGACATACGGGTCGTAGAGGAGGATCTCGACCTCGTGGGGCTTGAGTAGATTGATCACGTTCCGTCCGACGTGGCTTGCGCCGACGATGCCGATCTTCCGCCCGGTGAGGTCGCCCGCCGGAAAGCGCATCTGCTCCTTCCACCCGCCCCTGTGCGTCGCCTCGTTGGCGGTAAGCGCCTGTTTCGCGGCGATGATGATCCACCCGAGCGTCGTCTCCGCGACGCCGACGGCGATGGCGGCGGCAGCGCTCGTAACGATGATCCCCCGCTCCCACTCCGCGTCGGAGACAACCGGCTTCACCGACCCGGCGGCGTGGCAGTGGAGCCTAAACTTGGCCGCATGGGAGATGACCTCCGCGCTCATGGGCGGGCTGCCCCACGAGGTGATGACGACATCGGCGTCGGCAAGCAGGGTCTTCGCACCCGCCTCATCGAGGTTGCAGTCATCGCTCTTGTTCTGAACGACGGTCCCGTACGCCGCCAGCTTCTCCCATGTTGCGGGTCTGAACAGCGTCGGAATCATGGCCTTCGGAGGCAGGACGGCGATGCTGAGTCTCGTGGGCATGGGCGGCTCCTCGGTCACCCCGGATGTTGGTGCATCCACCGTTTCCAGAACTCGACGGACTTCATGACGGCGCGGTCCTCGGCGGCGAGCATCTCGCTGTCGCTCCCCCTCGCCTCGGTCGGGCATTCGAGCATGATCCGCTTCAGGCGCGGCGCTCTCACGAGGATTCCCAGCACCACGTCAAGGTCCACGTTTCCCTCTCCGAGCGGCACACCGGTGAGCTTCGCGCCGGAGTTCGTCATCGCCCACCGCAAGTCCTTGAGGTGACAGGTGACGGCATGGGGCACAAGCTGTTCGGCGGTCCAGACCGGGTCTTCGAGGAAGACCATCGAGTTTGCCACGTCGAGGCAGACGCCGACGTGCGGGCTGTTCACCATGTTCAGGAGCGCGAGGAGGTCCGGCGTCGAGATATCTCCGTGGTTCTCCAGGGCGATTGCCACGCCGAACTTCTCCGCTTGGGGAAGGATCGTCGCGAGCTTGTCGGCGGCCTCTTTCAACTTCCCTTCGGAGTGACGTCCGAGACGCGGACGCTCCCAGGAGAGGAACGCGCGGAGGACGGGCGAACGCCACTCGGTGGCGAGCGCGAGGTTCCGGCTGAGCGTTTCCGGTTCCATGCCGGCCGCCCCCGCCTCGAGCGCCAGACCGAGGCTATCGGCCATGCTCTTGAGCCACTTGGCGTTGTCCCGCTCCGGGTTGAAGTGCGCCGGGTCGATCTGCACCGCAGCAAAGCCAAGCTCGCGTGCCCGCTTGAGGCACTTCATGAGCGTCATCGGCCCATCGGCGCGTCGGTCCGGGTGCTTCCCGAAAGCGAGGTGGTAGCTGTACGTACTGAGGCCAAGCTCCATGGGAACGTCCTGTTCCGCGGGATGCGCGGCTCCTCGTGCTCGATTCGACGGGTAGGGTATATGGTACGAAGATGACCGGACGGGGGAAGGGGGACAAGGGATGAGGGGGAACCTGCCCCGTGACCTCACGAGCCGGGCCGGTCAGGATATCGCAGCCCTGCCGAGGAGCAAGGTGAACGCGATGTGGAGACTATCGCACACACCGCGACCGGCACGGCACCCTTGCGCGCTCATGGACGCTGGCTTGTATCTTCGTGGTTATGGACTAGCTTCCGAGACCCAAGGAGTATCCCTGCGCGGGCACACCAGGCATCCATCGTCGGGCAGACGGGCGATCCGCTCAAGGAGTGGCTCAGCGCATCCCGACAGGGGATGGGGTGATCGTCACGGAACAGGACGGGCGGCTGTCTGCATATCCGGTTTCCAGGTTTCTCGCACCAGCAGCGGTTGACACAACGCAGGTGAAGGTGCGAACGCCATCGCGGAGACTGCACACGGGAGACGAGCCATGAGGCCGGAGAGCTGCGCGACAGTGTGGCTGTGCGGGATGGTGGCATCCCTCGTCCTGCTAGCCTCCGGGTGCGGTCTCGACGGCGGCATCGAACCGCTCCGGTCGGCAGTCGAAGGGAAGATTACGTTCCTCGGCGTTCCGCCGGATTCCCTCGTCGAATTGCGCGTCGTGGCGTTCCAAGAATACGATCCGGCGACATTCAAGATCACCGACCTGACCGCCTGGAGCCAACCGCTCACCCTCGAGCGTTCACCTGTCGAGTACGATTTCCCGTTGCCGCCGGGGCGGTACGAACTCATCCTCCTCGCCGGGCGTTACGCTCACTCCGGCTGGATGCCGCTCACTGAGTACAACCCGGACCAGCTACCAATCCCGCAGCCGATCGTGCTTCTGAACCGCACGAGCATCAAGAGCGGCGTTGACTTCTCGCTCCGCTTCTTCGGGACGACCTCCGGCATCACCGGTCGGATCATCTTCGCCAATCCGTGGCCGGACACCGTTTCCTCGGTCCGGATCGGTGCGCTCTACGGACGCATGACCGACCCGAAGGACCCGCCGATTACCTTCGAGGACATCGCGCACCTCTCGCGGACGTTCGTCAAGGGCGACACGGCGATCCTCTACACCCCCACCGACACGAGCATCACCTACAGCATCGAGCTTCCGCCCGACACGTACCGCACCATCGGCGTGGCCTGGATGACCTACTACCCGGACGGCACGCCGGAGTCTTGGACGAACTTCGCCGACATCTTCAAGCTGCGCGGAGGCCAGCGCGCCGTGCTCGGTGTCTACAACCAGACCGGGCCGCTCGTGCCGGACTCGGTCGTCGTCGAGCCGAACCTGTGGGCTACCGGCATCGACATCGTGGCAGACTTCGACCGGACGAAGCTCTAGCGCTCAAGTGCGTTGATTAACCGTACTGCGAACGCTCCTGTTTCGGACCCGCAGAAGCTATCGTTCCGTCACGCCGAATGCTGTTACCCAGCACGAGTAGACAACAGACATGTTGAAGACCCAGCGGGCCGTGTCGTGCGAGTGCGCGGTAGCTACATACGCGCGCAAGGCGTTGCGCCTGTACGAGGTTATCGCTGATTCGTAAGAAACACCCTGGAATGCATTCTTCAGAGGCGCGTCCCTCGCGTCGGCAGTCCGGTGCTGTTTGGAGCGACATCGCTCCGCGTGTATACTGAAACGATGTCACGTCATCCCCCGGGAGAACCGAGGAACTTCTCCATGTCCGACGCGAGCGCACTGCGGTGGCCTCGTGGCGAGAAAGGCGCGGTCTCGCTCTCGTTCGACGACGGCACGCAGACACAGGTGGACAATGCCATCCCGACGCTCAATGAGTACAAGCTCCGGGGCACGTTCTACGTCCCGATGGCCGACGGCGGGCCATTCGATCTGCGATTCGAGCATTGGCGCGAGTCAGTGAAGGCGGGTCACGAGATCGGCAATCACAGCATGACGCACCCGTGTTCGGCGAACTTCCGCTTCGGCAAGCCGTGGCTCGATGACATGACCATCGAGGAGATCACCGCGCAGGTGCTCGCTGCCAAGCAGCGGATCGTCGAGGAGCTTCCCGAACAGAAGGACCATTCCTTCGCCTATCCGTGCGGCGAGACGAAGGTCGGCGCAGGGAAGGGCCATACGAGCTACGTGCCGGCCATCGCCGAACACTACGTCACCGGGCGCGGCATCGGCGACCAGCCGAACGACCCGTTGCACGTGGACCTCGCCTGCACGTGGTCCTTCATGCCGACGAATCCGCCGGCGCAGCAACTCATCGCGTGGGCGGACCTCGCCAAACAGGGGAACTGGGTGATCTACTGCTTTCACGGGGTCGGCGGCGAGCACTTCTATCTGAGCATGGACGCGTTTCGTGCGCTCCTCGGCTATCTCAACGCGGACAAAAGGGCCATCTGGACGGATACGGTCATCAACGTCGGCACGTGGATTCGTAACCACCGGTAATGCTCTCACGCGAAGACGCTAAGGCGCACAGAGATTTACAGAGAGGACGGGGTATCTGACACACTTTCAGCGTGATTCGTAGTCGTAGTACCTCCGCATAGGGGCGCAATCTACTGCACCCTAATCAGGCAACATATCAACCTGTCACGGGGAAAGCAGGAGCGTCACCTTGCCGGGCTGCGAAACGCCTTCTGAATCCCGGCTGACAATTCACCTTTCCTTGGCGCCTTTGCGCCTTTGTGTGAGGCTTTTCCTCATTCGAACATTGAGGAGACGGATATGGATAGAGTTCGCGTTGGGGTGATCGGTCTCGGCGGGATGGGAACCGCCCACTGCGAAGGTCTCACGAAGAACGTCGAGGAGGCGGTCGTCACCGCCGTGTGCGACATCGTGCCGGGGATCGCCGACGAGAAGGCGAAGACGTACGGCGCGGAGGCATTCTGCAACCATAAGGCGCTCATCAAGAGCGGTCTCGTGGATGCGATCACGATCGCCACGCCCCACTACTTCCACCCGCCGATCGCCATCGACGGTTTCCGCGCCGGGTTGCACGTGCTCTCCGAGAAACCCATCGGCGTGACGGTGAAGGCGGCTGACGCGATGCTCCAAGCGGCGAAGGAGAGCGCCCTCGTGTTCGCCGTCATGTACCAGCGGCGCGCCAACCCGAACGACCGGGCGATGAGGAAGATCATCGAGAGCGGCAGGCTCGGACGCATCTACCGGGCGATGATGGTCGAGTCGCACTACCGCACGCAGGCATACTACGACTCGGCGACGTGGCGCGCGACGTGGGCCGGCGAGGGCGGCGGGGTGCTCTTGAACCAGTCGCCGCACGGGATCGACATCTTCACGTGGCTCATGGGGCTTCCCAAGCGCGTGCAGGCGGTCACCCGCACGTGGCGGCATCGCATCGAGGTCGAGGATGAGGCGTCGGCCCTGATCGAGTGGGAAAACGGTGCTACCGGCTATTACCACACGAGCACGAACGAAGTGCCCGGGACCGACCTCATCGAGATCTGCGGCGACAGGGGAAAGGTCGTCTACAGCCACGGGAAGATCACTCTCTACTCCATTGATCCGCCCATTCAGGAGTTCAACGACAACGCCGGGATCATGTGGGGCAGCCCGAAGGCGGAAGCGGTTCCGGTGGAGCTTGAGGACCGTCCGACCGGCCACAGCGCGATCCTGAAGAACTTCGCACGGGCGATCCTGTACGGGGAGGAGCTCCTGTCGCCCGGTGCGGAGGGGATCAAGAGCCTCGAGTTCATCAACGCCGTGATCCTCTCCGGTGCGACGGGGAAACCGGTGGAACTGCCCGTGCCTCGTGGGCGGTACGAGCGGTGGATTCGGAACAAGGCGCGGACGAGCACGTTCCAGAAGGTGGTGGAAGAGCAGCGCCAGACCGACCCGCGACACGTCGGCAGATGACGTGTTGGAGGCCCATCTGACCCCTGATGTAACATCCGGACACGCTGGTGGATACGGTTCCATCCGCCTGCCCGTTCGGGTGCGCGAGGACAGGATGAAAGCGGAAATTGAGGGGTACCTCGACCTCATTGTCGAGTCCATCTAGCTCTTCGGCCACTTCACGAAGGGCCTTGACGACGAGGCCCTTGCGTGGAAGCCCGAGGGATTCGACAAGTCAGCCGGGACGGTTGTCCTTGAAGCATGCCTCGACGTTCAGGAAGAGATTGGCAAAGAGGTCATCGAACGGGGCACGCGCGTCCAGAGAACCCCGAAACTTCTCGTGCCAACGCGCGCCAACCTGGACGAAGCCATCGGGGCAGCCGTGGCGTTCATCCAGTGGCACAAGGCGCAGATCACCGAGCAGATGCTCACGGAAACGCGCATTCGTGGCGTCGGGAATGCCAAGGAAGAGGTGACCGTCAGGGAACTCTTTCTGCTCCTGTTGCGCCACCTCGGAAACCACATCGGGTGGGTACGACTGCTCTCCGCGCTCTGGAAGGCGCAGCACGGCGGCGCGGAGAAGGCCTGACAGACCATACCCGACCACCGGGTTCACCCGCCAGCGATAGTCCTGCGCCCGACGGACCCCCTGTGCGATAGTCGGCAAGCCATCTCAAGAAGCACTGCGGTCATGCCGAGTTCGCCTTGCCAACCCGGGGCGGAGCATCCGGTGGATGCCGATATGAGCCCGATTCTTCACTTCGTTCGGGTACCATGTAAGGTTTTCGCGATAGGCCCGCCTTCCTGCCTGCCCTCCGGCTGAAGCCGACTGCACACCCGGCTGCCTGGACGTCTCATACGGACTCATGATACTAACGCTTTATGATCGACGTAGGGGCGAGGTTACCTCGTCCCTACTACACGTCCAACGTCACGGTCTCCTGTAGGCGCGCTGCGTGCTGGGTCCCTGCCACGCATCGGTATAGTCTGTAAGTCGAATCCGTATCAGATCACCACAGGACCGGTTTCCAGTTGAGGAAACGCCTTCTCGGCGAGTTCCCATTCGCTCTCGTCAACGCGCACGAGCTGGACGACCGGGTCGCCGGGGTTCACCATCGGGAGCGTCCGCAAGCTCACGATGAGCCCATCTCGTTGGGCATGCAGTACGTTCACCTGCTTGCCGAGCGGGTTCGTGTTCCGCGCAATCTCCTCGCCCCGGCGGACAAGCTGGCCCGGCACGACGTTCGGGATGACGATTCCTCCGCGCTCGGCGCGGATCCACGCGGAGCGCTCCGCCACGAACTGATGCTCCGGGGCCTGCCGCTCCCATTCGACGACCCCGAGCGTCCCGAGGACGTTGAATACCCCGCGCATCGCCGCCCGCGCGATGAGGGAATCGAACCGAAGCGGCTCGCCCGCCTCGTACGTGACGATGTGGATGCCCTGTTTCGCCGCCGCGTTCCGCAACATCCCCTGCTCGCCTTTCGAACGGAGGACGAGGCGCGAGCCGAACGCGCGGGCGACCCCTACGACGGCATTCGATTCAAGATTCGAGCGGATGTGGGGGATATTGACGCGCCCGGTTCCCCCGGTATGGAAGTCGATCCCGTACTGGCAGGCGGTGATCACCTCGGTGAAGAACAGGTGGGCCAGGCGCGAGGTGGGCGATCCATGTGCGTTTCCGGGGAAGCTCCGGTTGAGGTCGCGCCCGTCGGGCATATTCCGTTGCTGGCGGTGGAAACCGAGCACGTTGACGACCGGGACGCAGACGACCGTGCCGTGCAGCTCGCGTCCCTCCATCTCCGCAATGAACCGCCGGACGACCTCCATGCCGATGAGTTCGTCGCCGTGGATCGCCGCCGTGATCGACACGGTGGGCCCGGGATGCGTTCCCCGCATGATGGTGATCGGCATGTGGACGGGCATGGTCGTGTACGATTCGCTCACCTGAATCCGGATGGAACGGACCTCGCCGGGCGCAACGCGCTGCCCCGCTATGGAAAGAGGTCCCCACGATGGCATACGTCCCCCGCGTCAGGCTCCGATGGGATCGACCATCAGCCCGGTCTTCGCGGATTGCTCCCGCGTTGATTGAGCCTTCTCCGAGACGAACCGGACGATCTCCTCGGCGATATCGGCTCCGGTGGTGGTCTCGATCCCTTCAAGACCGGGTGAGGAATTCACCTCAAGCACCATCGGCCCGACCTTCGATTCGAGCATGTCAACGCCAGCCACGTTGAGCCCCATCGTCCTGCTGGCACGGATCGCGGTCTCCGCATATTCGGGCGGAAGCTCCACATCGTGCGATGTGCCGCCCCGGTGCAGGTTCGAGCGGAAGTCGCCCGCCGCCGCAACACGGCGTATCGCCGCGATGATGCGCTCGCCGACGACGAAGGCACGCAGGTCCTGACCGTTCGCCTCGGCGATGTACTCCTGAATGAAGATGCTCTGCCCGAGGCTGTAGAACGTGTCGAGGACCGACCGCGCCATCTGTACCGTGTCGGCGAGCATGACGCCCATGCCCTGGGAACTGCTCGTGAGTTTGAGCACCACCGGAGTGCCACCGACGAGCTCAATCGCCTCTCTCACGTGCTCCGGCTGGTTGGTGAAGACGGTTCGGGGCACGGTGATACCGCTGCTGCTCAGGATCTGCAGACAGCCGAGTTTGTCACGGGACTGGGCGATGGCGTGGGAGCCGTTGAGCATGTAGACGCCCATCATCTCGAATTGCCGCACGAGGGCAAGCCCGTACATCGTCACCGACGGTCCGATGCGCGGGATCACCGCGTCGAGAGAGGGCAGCCTCGCCCCATTCACGATGAGGCCCGGCATCTTGGCGCTGATGTGAACCATGCAGCGTAGCGGGTCCACGACGCGAACGGTGTGGTGTTGCTGGATAGCTGCTTCGACGAGACGGCGCGTGCTGTAGAGATACGGATTGCGCGATATGATGGCGAGTTCCATTCCTCACTCCTGGACCGGACGCTGTGTCAAACTCGGATGCGGGGACCTGGGCGGGAAGAACCCGATCAAAAAGGTGGTACACGAGCTGTCAGCCACGAACGCGACATCCGGAGGTGCGAAGGCTCAGCGCCGCGCAGCACTGCAAGTGACGGAGAACGTCACATGCCGCTGTCCGAAAGATATCCGCTGTCGTCGACCGAACCCAAGCCTTATGCGACGAGCGCCCACATGACCAAGCCGCCGAGAAGGGGAATCGTGAGATTGTCGTCGAGAGCGACGAGGAAACCTTCGGCGAGCGCCGCCGCAAACGCACCTGCCAGCACGACCACCGGCGGGAGGGTGCACCAGACGAAGCCACCGAAGAACGAGGCGACAAGACAGGCGAGGCTCCCGGCGACGCTCTTTCCCTGGTACCAGTGAACGTGCCCGAAGCGCCTGCCCACGAGCGCCGCCGCCACATCTCCGAGGACACCGAACGTCATCGCGACCGGGACGACTGATGGCGGAAAGACGAGCGCCGTCGCTGTCTGGCCGAGCATGAGCACGCTCGCGCCGGTCAAGCGCCGCTCCTCTCGCTTCCGCGTGAGTTTGCCGAACAGGTGGTCGTAGAACACCTGAGCTGGCGACCAGAACAGACGCGCAACGTCCGCCCCGACGATGACGACGCAACCGACAAGCATCAGCAGTATGCCGACGTCCCGTCCCAGCGTGACATACGCGAGGGGCAGCGACAGGCCGAGGAGGTGGATGAGCTTTCGTCCGACCTCCTGACGCACGGTCAGGCCAAGCGGATGCACGGCATCATGGACTTGATCGGTCACGGGAGCTCCTGACCCACCTCATGGCGATTCAAGCTAGTCCCAGAGAACACCCACCGTGCCGAGGGCGCTCGCCACCTGCCGCACAAACGAGCCAGTTGTCGAACCGGGCCAGCGGAGGTCTCCGGACACCTTCCCGACGGCTCGGTCTCCGTTGAGCGGTGGATTTGCGACGGCGACCAACGGTGGATTGCAGATGGCGAGACGCTTCATGCTCGAACTCGGAGTCGGGACGGTCGTCACGAGATGAACCGGCAGACGTTGGATTCGTACGCACCCTTAAACATCGGCTTCGTGCTCAGGGCGGTCAACAAGTTCGAGGGCGCGTTGTCCTGCCGTGGCCGAGCTTCTAGATTTCCCGATGCCGATGGGGGTTGCGAGAGGCTGGGATCATCGGACGCGGTGAGTTCGGCACGCCGAAAGGCAGACGGGGGCAGTCGGATGCACGCGATTCGGGAGGAGGCGAGGGACATCCCCGTCGCTGCCGAGGTGGACGTATGCGTCCTCGGCGGGAGCTGCACGGGGGTGTTCGCCGCCGTGCGAGCGGCACGCCTTGGAGCGCGGGTCGTGCTCGTGGAACGCCAGGGACGGTTCGGCGGCACGGCGACGAATTCCCTCGTGAACATCTGGCACAGCCTCTACGATACGGAGCAGAAACGTCAGATCATCGCCGGTCTCACGGAGGAAGTCCTGGGCCGTCTCAAGCGGCGGGATGCGGTCACACAACTGAGCGACCGAGGTCCGTACGCGTTCAACTCCGAAGAGCTGGCCATCGAACTCGACGAACTGGTCACGGAGTCCGGCATCGAGCCGCACCGTCACCGTCCACGCGCCCTCAGTCGCGCCGCAGCCTTCAGCAATGCCTCCCGTGCGTCGCGCCCGGTTTCCAGATGATGGGTGGGGTGGGCATCTATACACCATCCCGCACGGTGCGAAATCATTGAGCGGGGTCAGACCCGGATGCTTGCATGAAGATAGTAGAGGTCGTACTGTGTAGTATCAAGCGGCTACGCCAACAGTCTGCGGGCGCGCCGCCAAGACATTCCTTGAAGCCCCCGGTCAGGCGCGGTCGCGGCCTACAAGATTCAGCGCCGCTTGCGCCCCGACGGCCCGTGGTCCGATATTGAAGAAACATGGCTTAGGCTCAATTGCGCGTGGAGTGTTATCTGGAAGCAAAACTCGGAGGCGGGTTTATCCGGAAACCATCTAAACCATAGTTAGCCCTATAGAAAAGGAGAATGAACCATGAGCAAGTTAATCAAAGGTGATTGGTCCTGTTTTGGCACAAGATCACAGAGGTAACGGACGACGTAAGTGAAGATGTCGTCCTGGCGATGGTTGTAGCGGAACTCCATCTCCTTGAGGTAGAAGGGGAAGTTGGGTGGAGCG
>Ga0315282_10000726_pt1 | contig 64614 bp, 79 predicted proteins | sample YL17G07_20_MG_FD_203693 | JGI IMG/M metagenome (GOLD analysis project Ga0315282, IMG submission 203693) | Sediment microbial communities from Yellowstone Lake, YNP, Wyoming, USA - YL17G07_20 | ecosystem: Environmental > Aquatic > Freshwater > Lake > Sediment | place: USA: Wyoming | collected...
TCTGAGAATCCGGCAGCTGGCTGAGCTGAAGAGCCTAGCCGATTCAATCGGCATGACCGGCGGGAAGGCGTTGGTGCTGAAGAAACGCGTCGTCCACTTGTCACAGCTGTGACAGAGGAACGCAAAAATTGGAACTTGTGCCCCCGCCACCCAGGCACACGTCACACCTGTGACAACACAAAACCCGAAAACTGGAATTCTCACATCAACCCAAGATATGTCACACCTGTGACATGACCAGCACGCGAGCTAAATACATACACTACTTATTATTTAATTCGAACTGAAAGAGGACTTTTAAGGCGTTTTTATTGTAAGGGGCTTTTCACCCTTTACTGCTTTAGTTAACAGCGTGACTTGACGCAGCTGCTTAGGCGTCCCGCGCACCATGAGCGTGATTGCACCCTCTGCACCGGATACTCCGCCTTTGGCCATCACGATTGCTTCCGCGCCCGATAGGATTTTGATTGCCTCGAGCTCCGTGATTACCTTGCCGTGGATAGGCATCATCCCAACTGGCGTCCCAGTGGAAAAGATGACTTTATCCATGCCCGCGAGCGGAGCGACGTTCTTAATCGAGCCAGGGATGAACTTCTCGAGCCCAACAGGGATGATCAGGTTTACTCCTTTTGACATTATCGTGCCCAACGACCTACCTATCGTGCCACCTCCTTTACCAGCAATTAGCACTCCTGCCGTCCCGCTGAAATCCAAGGCATTTGCTCCTTTTAAGAAAACATCACCGGAGGTCAGCTCCGGTAGCACGTCGTCCATCTTTGCATCGATGATTTTTCCCTTTCGGATGACGATTTCCTTCAGCCTTCTCTCGGCGGGCAGAACGTAAGTCCCCTTGGGGAGTACCACGCCCGCGACGAATCGCTCATGCTCGATCTCTTGCCCCAATAGCTCTTCAGCAACGTATGCGTTCGTCGTGCCCACACCGATGACTATGATGCCATTTTTGAACGCCTTTTTTATCTCACTTAACTTGACCACTGCCTTTGCTATCAGCCTCTTCGACTCCGCGGGCGTAAGAGTGATCTGGACATGCATGCAATCGCTCGAAAAGTGCGCCTAGCCGGTTTAAAAAGTTTGGTAATTAATACAACCAGGGAGTTGTCCGCCAAAGGATCTTTTTAAAATCAAAACGAAAACGTTATGATTTCTCGGTCTGAAGTACGGCGTTCACGATGCCCGTTTGACCCGGTCGACTCGTCACTATGGCCCTGCCGAGGTCTGTATTGATCACGGCACCCTTCGTCAACACGTTCCTGCGGACGAAGTGGGGGTCAGCTGAATTCTCGACCACTGTCAAAATCTTGGCCTGCTTTCCCTGTCCAGTTTTTGGATCGATGACGTTTGCGATATCTGCACCTAGCAGCCTGAACTTCTTCCCACTGCCGCGCGTCCTCACCTCTACGCGCTTGAGGGCACCGAGCTTTGTCTCTACAAACTCGCTCCCCATCTCTCGCTTTCGCTTCTTCCGCCTGGCCCATATTCTTCCGCCGCTAGGCTTCGTCAGCGATCTACCCTGCCATCTTGCCATTCGAACACCGTTGCTTTTGCTCTGGTGCCGAAGATTAAAAGCCTTGCCCAGCCTGCGGCCCAGAACGGATATTTGCCGGGAGGTCGACACAAACTGGGTGTCAATCTGCCTACGAAGCTAGTGTTTAAGCGATTGCCAGTCGTGCCTGAGCCGGATGAACTTTTAATCAGGGCATTCAGGCATGCGTCAAAGGCAGCGAGCGGCATAAAACTCAGTGGAAGGCCGCTGGAGGTTGCCAAGCATCGAGAGGCCAAGCGGATAGAGGTGATGAGCAAAACCGTCAGGACGGCTCTAACAAATCTCGTGGCCGGCACGCCATCGCTCTCCAACTTGCCGCCATTTTATCGGGAGCTCGTCGCGACCCTCGTAGACGTGGACACGAGTAGGAAGTCCCTAGGCGCCATCGATGGCACGGCCAAGGTCGTCGGCAATCTGGAAAGAGATCACCTCAGAAGGCTCCGCTTCGCTAAGTCGCCGGATGAGACATCTGCTATACGGAGACAAGCTTATGGTAGGATTTCCTCGGTGGTCAGGCGGGCCGGTGTTCACCTAACCTTTCTGCGGGAAGCGGCAGTCAAGCTCACCGGCATACCCTCAGTCTACGTGGACCTACCTACGATAGTAATAACTGGATACCCAAACGTGGGCAAGACCACGCTTCTGAAACAGCTCACCAGCTCTGAGCCTGAGATAGCGCCATATCCTTTCACAACTCGGGGGCTAAAGTTGGGCTTCTTCGAGGAGGGCCATGTTCGCTATCAGGTCATAGACACTCCGGGCCTGTTCGACCGCCCATTTGAAAAGCGGAATCCTATAGAGCGGCAGGCGATAGCTGCCTTGAGCAACCTTGCCGATATTGTGGTTTTCATGTTGGACCCATCTGAAACTTGCGGCTATGAGTTACAAGGGCAGATTCGCCTGCTCGAAGACATCAGGAAAACTTTCACAGATATTGAAGTGCTGGTGGTAGCAAACAAAGCCGATTTACTCGGAGAAATGCAGATGAATGTTGTCCGTGAATTTGGTAAAGGTGTAATTTTCATATCCGCAGCGACCGGGCAAGGGGTATCTGAACTAAAAAAATTGGTGATTAAGCTACTTAGTTGAATTCCTAATCTTTAGCGCAACGCATTTATTATCGCGTCGGCCATTTCTCGCGTACCGACGGCAGATCTATCTTTTGGGTCCTCTTTTAAGTCATAAGTCACGTGTAAGCCTTCAGCGATTACCTTTGCCGTGGCATCCTCGAGCTCTTTAGCAGCATCGTTTTCCCCTAGATGACGAAGCATCATAACCCCCGTCAGGATTGCTGCGGTAGGATTTGCCTTGTTCAATCCCGCGTATTTTGGCGCGCTTCCGTGGGTGGGCTCGAAAACGGCTATTTCATCACCTATATTGGCACCTGGAGCTACGCCCAAGCCACCGATTAAGCCAGCGCAGAGGTCAGAGAGTATGTCGCCATATAAGTTGGGGGTGACTATCACGTCGTAGTATTCCGGTTTCTGTACCAGTTGCATGCACATGTTATCCACGATTCGCTCCTCAAATACCAGTTGGGGAAAATCCTGCGCAACCTTTCGCGCCGCATCCAAGAAAATGCCGTCTGAATACTTCATTATGTTAGCCTTGTGCACAGCCGTGACCTTTTTTCGCCCATTGTTCATCGCATATCTGAACGCGAAGCGCACGATCCTCTCTGAGGCGAACTGGGAGATGGTTTTTATGCTAATCCCGCTTCCCGACCTAACCTCAACTTTTTTTCTTTCCTTCAAAAATCTGATGAATTCTTCAGTTTCGGGGGCCCCCTTTTCAAATTCTATACCGGCGTAGAGGTCTTCCGAGTTCTCCCTCACAACTACGAGATCTACATTAGGATACCTCGAGTGCACCCCAGGGTACCACTTGCATGGCCTCAAGCAAGAATACAGGTCAAGCATTCTTCTGAGGGTCACATTGACGCTCCGGAAGCCGTAGCCCACTGGTGTCGTTATTGGCCCTTTTAGTGCCACCTTATTTTTTCGGATGGACTCGAGTACTTCGTCTGGCAAAGGTGTGCCGTATTTTTTAATCACCTTTTCTCCTGCCTCCATCTCCTCCCACTGGACGGCTACCCCGGTGGCTTCTATGCATCTTCTTGCGGCTCCTATGACTTCTGGGCCTATCCCATCCCCCGGAATGAGGGTAATTTTGTACATTTGAACCACCGACTTAATTCTACATCCTTTATGATAACTTTATTGCTCAATTTATTTGGCAAATAATTTATCTTATACTTCGGTCATTGGATTGATCTATATGACAAAGCTCGTAAGCGCCTGCCTCCTCGGGGTTAACTGCAGATACGATGGTAAGAACGCTCTAGAGCCAAAATTATTGGAGCTGCTGGAGGAGGATCAAGTCATCCCAATATGTCCAGAACAGCTCGGTGGTCTGCCGACGCCGAGGGAGCCAGCTTGGATAGTTGGGGGCGAAGGATCCGATGTACTAAAAGGTGTGGCGAAAGTTGTCAGCCGGAGTGGAAGGGACGTCACAGAAAATTTCCGTATGGGTGCCGAAGAGACGCTGAGGTTAGCGAAACTTTTCGGAGCAAAATGCGCAATCCTCAAGTCGAAAAGCCCGTCATGTGGCTGCGGTGAAATACGCGAGCCTTTCTCCTTCGATAAGTTGAAGAACGGAAACGGGGTGACCGCTGCCCTTCTAAAAAAGAATGGAGTTAAAGTTGTTTCAGAAGAGAATCCAAGATTATAGTTTGAAAATTGTGACGCCCTGAAATCAATGGCTCCCAGCTCCAGCGGCGGTGAATCCAAGTCCCTCGACGCTTATTTTCCCAGGCTGTCCTTGCTGCCCTTCGACCTCGAATTTTACTCCGAGGATTTTCTCGATCAGCCCAATGTTCGTCAGCGTGTGAAGTGTGAGATCTGCAGTCGTTATCTCGGAGCTGCCTTCGGCCATGACCATGTAAGGGATAATTTGATCGGTGAGGTAACGATCGAAGGCGCGGCCCGTCTTAAGTTGATTGAGCAAGCCCCTAGCTGCCTCACGGCCTACTTGTTCAGCAGGCTTCCCCGGCCTTCCCAGACAACTCTCGCCTAAGATTGCACCCCGCTCCGTTTCGGCCCAAATCGTGATGCCCGTGCCTGGACCAAGCTGGGAGTCTAAATTAGTCTCGGGGGAATCGACCTTGATAACAGCATCTGCATGACCCGCTCGAAGTAGCGCCAGCTTGGCGGCATGTGCTTGACGAGTAGCGATGTGCGTGGGCAGTCTGACGCAGTGGGATATCCCCGCAATACGTCTCACCCTTCCTGCTTCAATCAAACGAATTGCCCTTAGCTTTTGCACGGGTTCGATCTTCGCCCGCACTATTCCACCTCCTCTGGGATAGTGACCTCGACGAACAAGTTCAACCTCGCCCGAGTAGCCCATCTTCCTCAGCATTGGAATGGTGACGTTCTTCAGGTAATCAATAGAAGGCGCCATTGGAACGTCTGTGCCGCCGGTGATCTCAACTTCTACTGACTTCGATGCAAAAGCGGCGGCCGGCATCAATGCCTGCAGGATGAGGGTGATGCTTCCAGCCGTGCCTACGTCCACGCGATATTGGCCACCCTCGACGACGCCGGGCTCGAAAGTTACTTCCGTCGAGCGAATCGACAGACCATCAACCCGGGCATTCGTTAGCTTTGCAAGGGCCTCGACGCTGTGCATGTGCTGTGGGGCGAGCCCTGGTTTTGGCCGCTTGGCGCGGATGTTGTAGATGTGGACGGGCTTTCGGCTGACGGCGCTGAGAGCCACCGCAACCCGAAGCACCGATCCTCCACCCTCACCTATTGAGCCATCTATGTCTATCATAGTAGCTACCTCGACCTTTTCAGATAAATACAAAATACACCATTGATATAATTTCAACTTGATCATCATGCCAGAATTCCAAGCGCGCGTCCTGGAGCTGGCCTCGAAAATTCCTAGGGGTAAGGTTACGACATACAAAGAACTTGCACGAGCCCTGGGCAGTCCCCGGGCATATAGAGCGGTCGGTAACGCGCTAGCTTGTAACCCGCACCCAGTTAAAATTCCCTGCCACCGCGTCGTAAGATCCGATTGTAAAATCGGCGGCTATGGAGGGAATAGACTGGCGGGCAATAAGAAAGCAAGGCTACTTATAAACGAGAACATTGAAATCGTTAACGAAAAAGTAAGTCTCAAAAAATACATGTTTAGGTTCAGATGAATTTTATGTTCTGATAAGAATAAATTGCAATTATCGTTTTTTTGATGTTTCCGATGAATGCGTGCCGACATATCTATAAACGCGACTAGGCTTTCCTCGGCCGCCTAGCCCGTTTGCTGCGGGTTTTGTCTGCTCGATTTGTTTTACAAGTCCTTGCTCGATCAGCTTTTGGACGGTGCGCCAAACTGTTATTTTTGAAGCGCCCGTCTGTCGCACCAGCTCCGGTATTGTGAACTCCCTCAGGTCTATTATTTGCCCGACGATCTCAACATCCCTAACCGTCATATCATGAAGTCCCTGCTCCAGTAGAGTCGAAGCTGCATCGCCCCACATGCGCTTATAGCCGATCCATACCGAGAACACCATAAATCCCATGGAGATTCCAATGATCGCGGAGATTGGTAAGACATTAATCGGTTTTGTTTCACTCACAATAAATGGCACATTAACTCCAGCTCCCGCACCCTGTTGTTCTGGAAGCGGTTTACCATATGTCGAGTTGTCGCGATATCCAGTGATTGCAATTACCGCTGGTTTCAACTGATCGGCATTTTCCCACTTTATTGTGGACACATAATCCGTTGCATTATCATAGACCAAAATTGTGGAATTATATTGTTCCGCATTTTCCCATGATAATGAGTATGCCCCAGCGTACCATCCGGTATTCGTTACACTAAGGGTTGTTCCAACCTGTTCAGCATTCTCCCATGTTAAGATTACAGGCTTGAGTTCTTTAGCAGTTCCCCATGCCATTGGAGCTACGCCTTCCCATATTACGTTCGTGTTAGAAATACCATAAAAGTGATTTAATAAAGCGTAAGAAGTCGCAATCGTACAAGCAGCGATGATCGCCGCGATAAACACCCCGCGCAGCCAGCCCCGCATATGCTCACCGATTAATATTGGGATTTTGAGGATATAAATATTAAGTTTCACATACGAAACTTAATTTAAATAAGCGCTTGACTGCACCTTTATCTGGGAACAATGATGAAAGCCTGGTGGTTCGTGATAGCAGTTTTGGTGGTTGCCTCGTGCTCAAGCCTCGCGACGGCTGGATCCCAAATTCCCACGTTTGTTAAAACGAATGCCGAAGTACAAATCCCTCAAGTTGTAAATATTCATACATCCGAATCATACGCAGTCGCTCAGGGAACGCTACTCTATTCGGAAAATGGGATCAGCGTAATAGTCATCGAGAATAAAACACTGGCCAACGGCGACGGGATAAAGACTTATTACATCGACTTCATCGCAAGCCAGTTGCCCCCCTTGGCATATATGATCCTCATCTACCCGCCCCCGACCGTTGAGACGTATGTCGTTCGCGGGATTGCATCAACTGGGCTACGAGCAATTTTGACCGCAGATTTGCCTGAGTTGGAAAATCAGCTCCTCACCGAAAATGCAGCATATGGCATAAAGTTGGCCACCTCAGAGGACATCCTGCGCCAGTTTGCCATCTGGGCCTACATGGGCGTGGACCTGGCGAGCATGAGAGGTTACTGGTTATCGATTGGGTTGAGCGAGGGAGGGTGGATAGAAGTCGAGAACTGGTTAGCAAGCTTTGCGAAGGCAAGTCCATCAAGGAACATCACGGAACTAGATTCAACGATATCGGCGAGTTATGAGCCACAGGGATATTCGGCGGTCGCAATCGGTCTAGTTAACAATGGTACGGACGAAGCCTACGTACTAGCAGAAGTTGGTACAATATTAAAGAACAATGACAAGACCAACCAGAACATCACCATAGGCGAGACCGGCGTCGTGTTCGTGCCAGCGGGCGCAAGTAAACGGATGAGGCTTGAGAGTTATTGCATTAATCTATCCAAAGGAACACCAGTCAAAAATGATATCCTGTTTCCAACGAAGGAAAAGGACGAGAATATATTTATCCTCCTGAGCAGGGCAGCAGGGGCCGGCTACACCGGGATGAATCGGCAATACGCGGTACAGGACGCCGTTTGGTGCATCACAGATAACAGGGAGGCCTCTTCAGCCGAGGCTCAAATGTTGCTATTGGATAATTCGAAGGTCAAAACCTGGGAGGATCTAAGTGCAAAACCCTGGAATTCAGAGAGCTCCACGGGCGGGATAAGTTACGCACTGCCCCTGGCAATCGCAATCGCTATGTTGCTTGCGGCAGTTTGCCTAATTTTAAGAAGAAAAACTGTTGTGAAGATGTGGGTCATCGCTATCATCCTCGTTATAGCCATCGCGGTAGCCTTAGCTCCTTTTCCACTAACACACACTGACACGACTGGATTAACGACCGATTTGCATTCGAGCGTTGGATGGCAACAAATTTTTGAACAAAATCAACTTAGGAAATTTTCATCTTATAAGGAATTGGAACATTTCGTAAAAACCAATTTGACAACCTACTACAGAGGCGGATACGAGCTTTTCGGAGGCGGTGTTGCGATATCGAATACTGGTTTTCTACCGAGTGTTATAGCAGGGCCAAAAGCTGATGTTTCAGGAGATTATTCCACGACGAATATTCAAGTGTTGGGGGTCGATGAAGCAGACATAGTAAAGACAGACGGGAAATACGTCTATGCCATTTCGGGTAACACGGTTGTCATTATCGACGCGTACCCTGCAGAAAACGCTAGGATCCTCTCAAAGATAAAAATGGAAGAAAACCCGAATGAGATATTTATAAACGAAAACAAGCTCATCGTGTTTGGCTCAAGTTTTATCAAGGTTTATGATGTTTCGGACAGAGAAACTCCCGTCCTAAGTCGAGATGTTTCATTCGATGGCAACTATTTCGATTCGAGGATGATAGGGGATTATGTTTATGTGATAGTAAGCTCGCCGATTTACTACCAAGGAGAAAAAATAGAACTGCCTAAAATTTCTTCCGACGGTAAAGACCAGACAACCCCTGCGAATGAAATCTATTACTTCGACGTTCCTGACTATTCCTACAACTTTACCACAATAATATCAGTAAACACGCGGAATGACGCAGAGGAAATATCAAAGCAGACATTTCTTATAGGAGGGGCCCAGACCATCTTCGTCTCATCGAATAATATCTACATCACTAATACCACATACGACGATGGAAAGATGTTAAACTTCATGGGATATGCTGAGACGACGGAAGAAACAATTATTCATAAAATTTCCATAGCTGACGGCAAAATCGAGTACAAATTTTGGGGGGCGGTTCCAGGAACTGTTTTGAATCAATTCTCTATGGATGAGTACCAGGGATATTTCAGGATAGCGACAACGACAGGATGGATGGAGCAGACGACAGGATGGGTGGAGCAGAATAACGTTTACGTCCTTGACAATGGTCTTAAAGTCGTCGGTAAATTAGAGGGACTTGCTCCCGGTGAGAAGATCTACTCCGCGAGATTTATGGGCAACAGAGCGTACCTCGTAACGTTCAAAAAAATAGATCCCCTGTTTGTGGTAGACCTAAAAGATCCCGAAAATCCGATGGTCCTTGGAGAATTGAAAATACCTGGATTCTCTGATTATCTGCACCCCTATGACGAAAATCACATCATAGGCGTGGGCAAGGACGCCGTGGACGAGGAATCCTTCGCGTGGTATCAGGGCGTGAAGATAGCCCTCTTCGATGTGAGCGATCCCGAAAATCCAGTAGAGATATCGAATTACGCGATTGGTGATCGTGGGACCGATTCATATGTTTTGAGCGACCATAAAGCGTTCCTATTCAACAAGTCAAAGAACCTTCTCGTTATGCCCATCTCGCTCGCCAAAATAGACGAAAACAAATATCCGGAGGGAGTCCCGCCATATGCTTACGGGGACTTTGTTTGGCAGGGCGCTTACGTTTTCAACGTTTCTTTAGAAAATGGCTTTGTGTTCAAGGGCGGGATAACTCACATGGAAGATTATACCGATTATTCTTACTATCTACAATACTCGCCATACTCCGTCAAGAGATCCTTCTACATCGATGACGTTCTTTACACTATTTCTGACAAATTGATAAAGATGAATAACTTGGAGGATTTGAGCGAGATAAATGAAGTAGCGCTACCCGGTGAATCTAACATTTATGAACCTCAGTGGGATGTGACAGGCGGGATTAGCATTCTACCTAACTGAGCAGATAATCTGTTTTCGAGAGGTCCTTAAGTCGCTCAGCTGCCTTGATTTCTTTCATAACCTCGAGCACAGTCTTGGGCACGAGCTGTTCCCAGTTCTTTCCTTTAATCATCCTATCTCGAATCTCCGCTCCCCAATACTCCTTGCGCTTGAACATGGGCGGGGCCTTGACCTTAAACCCAGCCTCCTTGAAAAGCCGCTTTACCAGCGGGTTGCCCGAGTAGACGGCTGAAAATGGCGGGGAAAGTGAGACCACATGAGATACCCAGACTGCGTGGTTTTTGACGTCGGGGATTGGAATTATGTGCACGCGCGAAAGGTCTATCCCAGCCTCAGCCAAACCCTTGCTTATCATGAGGATCCGCTCGCCAGCAGTGAATGGATTCTCTAGCGTATGACTTTCCTGCGCGCTACCCACACCGACGATTAGCTCGTCCACCTCACGCAATATCTGCTTTGAAACTTCAATATGTCCTTTGTGTGGGGGTTGAAACCTTCCGATCAAGATTCCTCGCGTCACCATCGAATAACCATTTTTTACTGGTAGCCATCCGCTTTTTAAAACATCGCTACAAATTCACTTTATGCCTTCTGCTTAGGATTTCGCATCAGATAAGAAATTAAAAGCTTTTCAATTAAAACGAATATTTTGATAAGAGGACAGACCATGCAAATGGCTGAAGCTAGACGAGGCAACGCAACACACGAAATAGAGGCCGTGGCGAAAGACGAAGGTAAAACAACTGATTATGTAATGAAGAAGCTTGCGGCTGGAAGGTTAATAATACCAAGGAATGTCAGGCGCAAGAGCATCGATGTCAAGGGTATAGGTGAGGGGTTGCGGACGAAGGTTAATGCGAACGTTGGCACATCACCGGATTATGCAAACATTGATGAGGAAGTCGAGAAGGCGCGAATTTCGGTTAAATATGGAGCTGACTCTGTTATGGACCTCAGCATAGGCGGCGAAATCGACGAGGTCAGGAAGCGGATCTTGGAAGCGGTTAATGTGCCCGTCGGAACCGTGCCAATCTACCAAGCTTGCATCGAAGCGGCTGAGGGAGGGAGCATAGTAGACATGAGTTCTGATGATATTTTTAATGCAATCCGTAGGCATGCCGAGGATGGCGTCGACTTCGTCACCGTCCACTGCGGCGTAACAAAGACCGCGATTGAAGCCGTAAGGCAGCACCGTCGCCTAACGGACATAGTTAGCAGGGGCGGCTCTTTCTTGACCGCTTGGATTGTCCACCACGGCAAGGAAAATCCACTTTATGAAGAGTTCGATTACCTTCTCGAGATAGCCCGCGAGTTTGACCTGACGTTAAGCCTCGGCGACGGGATGCGACCAGGATCATTGGCGGATGCTTCGGATCGGGCGCAATTTCAGGAGCTTATAACGCTTGGCGAGCTTGTGGAGAGGGCTAGGGCGAGGGACGTTCAAGTGATGGTCGAAGGGCCAGGCCACCTTCCTCTTGATCACATCGAGGCAAATGTTAAACTCGAGAAAGGCATCTGCAAGGGAGCCCCGTTCTATGTCCTAGGACCAATCGTAACGGACATTGCACCAGGTTACGACCATATTGTCAGCGCGATTGGCGGAGCGCTTGCCGCTTGGGCCGGTGCTGATTTTATCTGTTATGTTACACCGTCGGAGCATCTCTGCTTGCCAAACGTTGAGGACGTTAGAGAAGGGGTGATAGCTGCGAAAATCGCGGCACACGCGGCAGACATCGTTAAGGGAATCGATGTCGAGCGCGATAATGAGATGGCGAAGGCTAGGAAGGAGCTAAACTGGACGAGACAGTTTGAACTATCGATAGATCCCGAGAAGGCCGCTGAGCTTAGGCGTAGAAGGCCACCGGTGCTTGACCCAGAAGCCTGCGCAATGTGCGGGAAGTATTGCGCTATTAAAATGGTCGATGCCTATCTAAATAAAAAACAGTGAAATTTATTTTTCCACTAATTTAGCACGATAATGTTTCCTCTGCCCTTTTTTATCCTGCGAACCAAGCCGCGGTCCTCAAGATCGGATATCATCAGACTTACTTTAGCTTCAGAATATGGCAGATTATGGCGCAGCTCCACTTGGTTAATCCTCCCTCCACCCTTCATTATAATGTCCATGACTTCTTTCAAGTCGTTGGGCAGACCAACTATTTTTACAGGCGGGTGCTGGCCTTTTTCTGCGCCGACCGGCTTCTTTTTGGGCAAAATCTTTAGGTAACAATAGGTACACGCGCTTGTTCCTGCTAGGGCCAAAACTACCCCTAATGTCAGCCAAATTCCTCTTGACCCAGCTCCTCCAATTTGAGGGATATCGGGGATTTGGTAATTTTCCGGGATCTCGTTCTCATCAAATGTGGGGAACATTATCAAGTCTAACGTGGTATTTTCGTTTTCCCGCAGGGTGATGTTTTCTTCGGTATCGTACAATAATGTGTTGCCTTTGTAGTACCTGGCTGTAATTGTGTAACTGCCTGATTGAAGGGACAGCGAGTAGGTGCCATCTGTCGCGAATATTTGCTGCTGAATTGTGGAATCGGAGTACACCCTGATCATAACGTTCTCTAGAGGCTTGAAAGTCCACAGTTCGTAGATGGTCCCATGGATTGTTGCAATGTTATCCTGGGCGAAGGCGGCAGGAATAATCGTCCCAATCGCGACTGCTGCTACCAGAAGCATGAAGACCGGTAATTTTATTATGAGCATATTTTGAGCTTGATGCTAACAGATTAAAAATTTATCGGCTTCGTAAAGTAATCTAGAGCAAGATAAAGCTTTATAAAGCAATTGGAGCTGTTTTAAGCCTTATTTTTAGAAATAAAGAAATATTGTTTATACCATTTTCCCCACAGAGGTTTGTCCGGAAATCAATGAACCGCGCGCGTGATAGGGGCGGCGCGGAGAGCTCAACCCGAACGAAAAATGGTGAAAAAAATGAATGCAAAAATCGGAGCACTGATGGTATCGGCACTAATGCTAGTAGCAATCGTGCCAGCGGTAGGCGTAGCATCAAACATGGGAACACAGGTAGCTACAGTGGTCCGTGCTGGGGCGTACGAGGACGCGCAAGAGAATTATTTGTTGGCAAGAGCGGCACTCATTCAGGTGTATTCGGAATGGCTAAGTGCTTCAGCGGATTTCCTGCGAGCTAGAGTTAAATGGAGAGGGAATAGAAGCGATCAAAATCTAGCAGAATTGGTGCAAGCAGGTAAAACTGCCACGCTAAAAGCATGCGACTCGATCATCCAATACTGTGAGATGCTAAGTTTCCGTGTGGAAGCCACCCGTGGCCTTTCAGACAATGAGAAGACTCAGCTCAACGACGAGATCGGTAGCTACGTGACCGAGCTACAGGCGAAGAGGGTTAGCGTTCAAAATGCCGAAGATGCACAGCAGCTCAGAACAGCAGCTGGAGATCTCTGGCGATATTGGCTGCAAATAAGATTGAGGCTGAAGCAGATAACCGCGCAGCTAATGGTCGCGTATGCTAACAGCGTAGTTCAAAGACTTGAAGCATTTGCAGGGCGGATTGGGGCGAGAGTACAGCAGTTGAAGGATAACGGGATTGACACCACAGCTCTAGATAACTGGCTGAACGACTTTAACTCCAAACTTGATTCCGCCGAACAAAAAATTTCTGACGCAGAAAACAGGGTGAGTCAGATGACCGATAATGTGACATTCATAGATATCTTCAGAATAGCGACAATTAGAGTAATAGAAGGAATATCTTACCTCAAGGACGCTTTGAGCAGACTAAGAGACATCGTTTCTGACATGAATTCCAAGGGCCACACGGTGACGCTCACAGGATCCGGCGCGTTGATAGCGCATGGCAGTGGTTCGGCTAACCTCTCAGGCACTGGGTTGGTGTGGGTAAAGGCCATAGAAAATGGCACCATGATCGTTTCACCAAACGCCAATGTCACTACAAACGGAGTAGGCACTAAGGAGAACCTTGAGAACGGATACGTGGAGTATCAAGGAATTGGCTCGGCAAGAGTAACAGGTACAGACATCACAGTGACTCTCTCGGGCAGCAACATCATTTTGTATGCCGACGGGACAGGAACTGTCACGCTAACCGGAACCGGAACATACCGAACATACGGCGAAAATAAGTATGCAAATGGAGATTGGACATCAGTTGGCACCACAGCGAATCTAGCGACGGGCGATGCGAGCACGGGGTGATTAAGGTGAATAATAAAATTGCTGCTCTCGCCGTAATCATCTGCGTGATAGTGGTTGCTACGGCCATAATTTACGTCGTCAGATCCCGACAGTCGTCTCAGGCAGCTAATGGAGGAAGCGAGCTTAATGGTATAGCCAACCAGCTAAATGACCTTGGAAATTTCCTAAACTTTGAAAACCAAACGTTTGATTATGACTTAGGCGACATATCTGGAGGCTGGGGATGACCCCCAGCTCCTATTTTTTTAGCCAGTGATATCTCAAATCAGTATTTTAAGGACAGAATCTACAATAGCTAAGGGTATCTTCAATCAAATGGTCGATATTGACCTTAAGGGGATAAAATGGTGGTCAAAAAGCAACTCATTATGTTACCTGGCCCAACAAATGTGCCAGATCGCGTGATGCAGGCAATGACTAGGCCGATCATAAACCACCGCGGGCCAGAATTCCACGAACTCTACAGCGGACTGGTCGAGAAAGCAAGGTACGCCTTCCAAACAAAAAATGATGTTTTCATACTGACTTCTTCAGGCACCGGTGGAGTCGAATGCGCATTGAGCAACGTCCTCTCTCCGGGCGATGAAGTATTGGTGCCGGTCAATGGTGTCTTCAGCCAACGCCTGAAGGAGAAGGTCGAGGTATTCGGGGGCAAGCCGATCGAGGTGCCAATCGAGTGGGGTAAAGCGGCAACCGCAGAACAATTAGATGAGGCTGCGGATGGCCATGATGTGGAGGCGATAGCGGTCGTTTATAACGAAACATCGACTGGCGTCACTACGCGCAGCCTAAAAGAAATCGGGAAGATAGCTAGAAAACACGATGCCCTTTACATAGTCGATGCTATCTCGGTTTTGGGAGGAGATGAGCTTCCCACGGACAGTTGGGGAGTTGACATCTGTGTAGCGGGGAGCCAGAAATGTCTGGCTTGTCCACCTGGGCTGGCTCTCATCTCGGTAAGCGATCGAGCTTGGCAAACTATTGAGAATGCCAAATCGCGGGCGTACTATTTCAACTTGCTCAAGATAAGGGAATTCCAAAAAAGATGGGAGACCCCTTTTACTCCAGCCCTGCCGCTCTTCTTCGCGTTGGATGAAGCACTGGCCATGCTTCGGGAGGAGGGTCTCGAAGAACGAATCAGAAGGCATCTAATATGCGCCGAAGCTTTCTATAGCGGTGTTCAAGAGTTGGGGCTCGAGCTTTTTGCAGATGAGCACTGGCGCTCGAATACTGTGATTGCAGTAAAAAATCCCGCAGGTATAACTGACAAGGATATCCGCGATTTAATGCGAGAGCGCTATGGTGTGGTCATAGCAGGCGGCATGGGCAAACTAAAGGAAACGATGTTCCGCATAGGTAACATGGGGATAGTTTCGGATGTAGAGGTGGAGACGACCCTCGAGGCCCTTAAAGGTGCCCTTTCACAACTCAGGACTTCAAATAAATAGGAAATAGGGAAATAGTCGTATCGTGGTTCGGATGGCGATAACCCCGACGAAATTCATATGGATGGATGGAAAACTAGTCCCTTGGAGAAAAGCCAACGTGCACGTGCTTACTCACACTTTGCATTATGGTCTTGGAGTTTTCGAGGGAATTCGGTGTTATGAAACAGACAAGGGGCCAGCGGTATTTAGGCTCAAGGACCACATTCGCCGGCTCGAGAACTCGGCAAAGCTCGTTGGGATGAAGCTTCCATATTCCGTCGACGAACTCGTCAGGGCAGTCAAACGTACGATAAAGGCAAACAAAATAAAGGAGTGTTATATCCGCCCGATCGCCTTCTATGGATATGGCATCATGGGCCTGAATCCAGAGGGCTCAGCTGTAAACGTGGCTATTGCCGTTTGGCCGTGGGGCACTTACTTAGGCGAGGATGGCCTCGAGAAAGGGGTCCGAGTAAAAATTTCCAAATGGCTTAGGATAGATTCACGAATCCTCCCACATCAGGCAAAGCTGGTGGCCAATTACGCAAACTCGATATTTGCGAAGCTGGACGCACTGGGCTCTGGCTACGACGAGGCGATTTTGATGAACACCCAAGGTTTCGTGGCTGAAGGTCCAGGAGAAAACGTGTTTACAGTAAAGGATGGTGCCCTAATAACACCTCCGCTCTCCGCCGGCGCGCTTGCGGGGATAGTGCGGGACTCGATTATAAAGATCGCCTTGGACAAGAAGATAAAGTTCGAGGAGAGGGATATCTCGCGGGAGCAGCTCTACGATGCTGACGAGGCCTTTTTCACTGGGACAGCCGCTGAGGTCGCACCAATAAGAGAGATAGACGGTCATTGCATAGGTGATGGCCGAAGGGGAAAGATCACGGAAGAGCTCCAGCACATCTTCTTCGAGGCTGCCAGAGGAAAATTGGCGAAGTACAAATCATGGCTGGACTACGTCAAATAGTCTCCAATTTTCTCTAATACGATCGTTAGCCACGACGTTATACAGTATACAAAAGTTATTTAAAACCAAGCGATAACTTCGATGGTGAATCGAATGAGATTGGGCAGGGACTTCACAAATTTTCTTTACTTTGATTACTTGAATGAGGCCGAAAAGCGAGATTTTGACTCCGGCAAGCTGACTGTTGCTGACATGGATGCCATAACTCAGTTAGCTGCTAAGGCCGACATCCCTGGGCAGGTTACCGTAGCGAAATCTTTGGGCTTGGACCACATCGAGCTTGATGGCGCGGTTCCGAACCCGTACCTTAACTTCGACGACGACCAAAAGAGGCAGGCCAAGGAAGCCGCTAGTGCAAACGGCGTCTCATTGTCGTTACATCTACCTTACACCTATGTAGGCGCGGCAATTTGCTCCCCCGAGGAGTATGATAGAAGAGCTTCGGTAGAACTACACAAGCGCTACTTGAGTTTCGCCGCGGATATCGGCTGCATATATGCCGTAGTCCACCCTGGCTTCATGCCATTCTATAACGCTACCGGCAAGTATTTGGAGATGGCTAGGGGAGTTCTGGTCAGTAGCCTGGTCGAGCTTGGCGAATTTTCCTCCAAAAAAGGGATATTGCTCCACCTCGAAAACAACACAGCATTCGACCTGATATTCTATGAGCCCGCTGAGATTTGCGGCATTGTCGAGGATGTCAGGAAAAACGGGGTCAAGATTAACTTCTGTTTCGACATAGGGCACTGGCTGACTCGAGCTGACGTGGGCAAATCAATTCCGACACCGCCTGAAAGCATCATAGAGGATATACCCAAGGGAATATCCAAGGAACTTCACCTCAATGATTACATTCCCCAAAAAAAGATATTCCATCCTCCACTGAATGAGGGGATAGGCACGCTTAAGCGCAGGAATCTAGAGCGCTATGCTGAGCTGATCTCTGATAAGGGTGCTGACTTAATCGTAGTAGAAACTGCCGTCAGAGCAAAGGAGCAGGTTGTGCGTCGCGAAGAGCTCTTGAGAAAGGAAACAGAGTATTTACAGGAAATCTTTAAGTGAGCAAATGCCGAATGTCTTCTTGATAGGGAGACCCGGTTGCGGAAAGTCAATCGTTTACAAAATTTTAGTTGAGCAGCTCCGAGCGAGGGGCTATAAGGGCGATATTATGCGCATCGATGACTTCCCGATCCTAAAAAGAATATTTGAAACGGATGTCGAGCAAAAGCGCCATCGCCGTTTTCCGGGGGGCGGGATGAAGATAACAGATGATAACGTTTGGCGTGACCTATCAATCGCGCTCAACGATCAGGCCCTTAAGCTCCAGTCCAAAAACAGGCTTCTCTTCATAGAGTTCTCGCGGGATAGCTATGTCCAAGCCTTCATGCACTTCTCGCCTGAGGTCACGCAAAACTCCGCCATCATATACATTGATGCTCCCTTCGACGTCTGCTGGGAACGCAACGCCCGCCGTGCGAGGGAGGAAAAGGGACTCGACGCCCACCTAGTTTCCCGCGAGGAGATGGAGAAGACTTACCTGCACGACGATTACGAGGAGCTAAAGAGGCATGGCGAGATGCCTGTGTTCATTGTTAAGAATTACTCGGACGATATCAAGAGCTTGAAATCAGAACTCGAGAAAGTAGTTGATAAATTAGGAATTATTTAGTACTAAAAAGTCCGCTGACGGGAAGAGCGGGGCATTATCATTTCCACTTGGTCGATGGGTCAAACCTTCCGCTTGTGCGACTTCCTCCATTTCGCTGCCCTTTTGGCAAGCCACTCAAAGTTCTCTGAGATGTCGGGTTCCTTGTACGCCTCCCGCATACCATATATCACGGGTTGAAGCCTCTCCCAGTACGGCTCGACCATAAATCTATCGAACAGAAGATCCTCGTTTATCAGCTTGTAGTGAAGCAACACGCCAACAGTTTCCCAAAAGGAACTGATCGCCATACAGTAATTATCGCCCTCCGAGCCGCTGGGGTATTCTTTCTGAAACTCCTCAAAGTCCTTTTCACTGAATTCGCTCCAGAACCAATTTTGCGCCTTGATCATACGCTCGGATTGCTGGAGTTCGACCAACTTCAGCAAAATTTCTGCATCTGCGCGCGTCGGCTTAACTATCTTCCTTAATTTGTTCATTGCTTTCAGAGTGCGCATGTTCACCACCGAATCACATAAGCCAGCGAACGTAATATATATTTGTTCTTTTTTTAGAATTTCCTATAAATGGTTCAAGGCCCTTCAAAGCGTCAATGCTCCAAGAGCTGGAATTTGGTGATGGTAAGGGCTGTTTTACTGAATTTGAGGAATTGGAAAAATCGGCTTAGCTGTATTAAGTTCCTTGTTCGGTCTGCTTTTCGGATCGTAGGGAAGGAGGGAAAGGCAATACTCAACTGCTAGACAATCTCTACAAGAATCATTCATCTCCATGCCCTTCCCTTCCAAACATTCCCTAGTCTTCATCCTCCAAACACCATACTTGAAACAATTTTGTAGGGTTATGAAATTTGTGAAACTATTTTCTAGGTTTATTTTCCATATCGAATCTAAGGAAAAAGTATCGTTGGTTTATGCACATATTCTATCAAAATTCTTAATGGTTACGATCAGGGTTTAGCACGCCCATAATTGAACGCTATGTTGCACGTACCCTCGCTAGACACCATGCATGGGCCAATCGGTTTGAGCGGCGTACAAGCATCACCAAACATTGGACACTCATGCGGATAGATCAATCCGCGTAGGACTTCCCCACATCTACAACCACTTGGCATGTCAACTGCACCTTCTACGCTGATATCGAACCGCTCGTGAGAATCAAAATCCTTAAAGTCTGTACGAAGTTCTAACGCCGAGCTAGGGATGACTGGGAACCCCCGCCAAGATTTATCGACCACCTCAAATACTTGCCTCATCTTCTCCTGCGCAAGCATGTTGCCCTCTGGTCTTACCGAGCGCGTGTACTCTATCTCCACCTCGTGCCGTCCATCGTTGATCTGCTTTAGCAACATCCAAACGCCCAACAGCACATCGATGGGCTCGAATCCAGCAACCACCTGAGGAACTTTATATTTTTCCGAGATGGGCTCGTAGGGCTTGGATCCGATTATCGTCGACACGTGGCCCGGGCATAGGAACCCATCTAGCGCCACATCACCGGAGGCGAGCAGGAATTCCATGGCGGGGGGGATCAATCGGTGACAGACCAGCAAACTGATGTTCGGAGGTGGTTTGCGGATGATTTCGGAAGCGATTGTGGGGGCTGTGGTTTCAAAACCTATCGCTACATGGACGACCTCTTTCTCTGGATTGCGCCTCGCCAAATTAACCGCGTCCGACGCTCCGTAGACGATCCTGACGTCGGCACCCTCAGTTTTGGCATCTGCGATGGAAGCAAGTGAGCCAGGCACGCGGAATAGATCGCCGAAGGTGGTGATGATGTGACCTCGCTTGGCAAGTTCAATAGCTTCGTCGATCTCGGCCGAAGTAGTGACGCAAACCGGGCATCCAGGGCCGGCTATTATTTCGATCCAATCCGGCAGAAGCGACCTCAACCCGTATTTTCTGACAGTGACCTCATGACTACCACACACATGCATAATTTTTATCCTTCGGCCCGGGTCTAGCCTGAAAATTTCTTTCACGATTTTAGTCGCGACTTCTCGATTCCTAAACATATCTTGAATATTTGATGATGTCGCCATTTTATCCCAATATTTTAATACGCTTGTGCTCTTCATAACCCTGGGTGTTTGAACTGCGGATACTAGCAGCCGCTGACTTCCATGGAATACCCGACGCCACCGCAAACTTGTTGAGGTTCCTGGAACGCAGCTACGATTGCCTATTGCTGATAGGGGACATCACGAATTTCGGGCCCTTGAGCGCTGCCGAGGATATTTTGAACAGTGTCGAGCCAGCCGGATTGCCCACGCTTGCCGTTCCTGGCAATTGTGATCCAAAGTCTATACTAGAAATTCTTGATAAACATGGTGTAAACCTCCATGCCAAGGTTAACAAGATAAATGAAGTTACATTCGTGGGTTTGGGAGGGTCAAATCTAACCCCATTTAACACCCCCTTTGAGCTCACGGAGGCTGAGATCAAGGAAGAGCTGGATGACTTAGTTAATGGGCTGGATCAAAATTTTGTCTTAGTGACGCACGCCCCACCTTATGATACGCTGGTTGATCGAACTCATGAGGGAATTCATGCCGGAAGTAAAAGCATCCGAGAGTTCATTGAGGAAAGGCAACCAAGCGCCGCGCTATGTGGTCACATACACGAGTCGCGCAATACGGACACATTAGGTCAGACCATGATAGTGAACCCGGGCCCTATCGGCAAGGGTTATGCTGCGGAGATAGTGGTGGCAGGAAACCGTGCAAATGTAAAGCTACTTGAAACTTAAGACAAAAGTTTGTAGCAAGGCCTCTAATAATGCACACGGGTGGGCGATTGGCCAGATATTGTCCGAAATGTGGGTCAATTAGGATAAAATGGGTTTTGCCGCAGATTTGGTCGATTTACACCTGCATGGAATGTGGTTATAGGGGTTCGTTGATCATTGATGACAAAAAACTTGCGGAAAAAATCAGGAGGAAATTTTTGAAATCATTAAAAAATAAATGACATCATGATTGTAAGGATGATATTTTACTAGTCCTTTTTAGCACATTACTCCAAATTTTATCTTTTTCCTCACCGGCGAAGTCATTTGCACCAAGAGATTCGCCACTTTTGCCAAAATAGTACACCCTCATTACATCACCGCTGAAAACACAAACGAGATAATAGATCCCCTTAATCTCCCTGACGAGTATATCTGGAAGCCAGCCCCGCCGCAACGTCGATTCCATTTTAACCCTGCGAATGTAAACTCTGTCGGCCTTTTTCTCCCTCAGCTCGCGCCTAGCGAACTCCCGTAGTAATTTAAGGACAGACCTAGGTTCCATGGCTAGACCCGGAGCAGGCTATATGACCTCTGTGTTCTTCGCCAGCCGTTCTGCGGCTCTCTTGCTCAATCCATCATCGAGAACCGTGTAACGATCTTTCCTTATGCGATGCGCGATGGTGAGAGCTTTAATGATGTATTTCGATGGAATGCCGAGCTCCTTTGCATTTGTCGGGCAACCTATCGTTCGGAGGGCCTCACGGATCGCCTGCCAGTTATCTCCTTGAAGCTGCGTCATCATTATAGTACCCACACCGCACTGTTCGCCATGTAGCGCAGGTCTCGGGGCGATGAGGTCAAGAGCATGGCTGAACAAATGCTCCGAGCCACTCGCAGGGCGGCTGCTGCCGGCAATGCCCATCGCCACCCCGCTGCTTATCAAAGCTTTGACCACCTTTCGCACGCTTTCCTCGGTGTGCCTTCTTATGACATCAGCATTCTCCATCACGATCTTTGCGCTCATGAGAGAGAGCGCGGCGGCATATTCGCTGTATGGCTCGCCCCTTAGGCTATGAGCGAGCTCCCAATCTCGCACCGCGGTGAAGTTCGCGATCATGTCACCACAGCCAGCAGCGAGGAGCCTGTGAGGCGCGCGCTTGATGATGATGGTGTCGGCGACGATGGCAAGGGGAGAATGAGTTTGAATCGAAGTAAGTTGCCGCCCACCTTTGATTGAAGCGCGCGCTGATATCATACCATCGTGTGAGGCTGCGGTTGGTATGCTGATGAAGGGCTTACCCTCTTGAAAAGATGATAATTTTGCGACATCGATACTTTTGCCTCCACCCACTCCTATTAAAAAGCCTACTCCGCACTTGATGATTTCTCGCACCCTTTCTACAGTCACCATGTCGGCCCGCTCTATCAGGACGTGCTTGACATCAAAACCCGCTTTAACCAATAGACGGCGGACTCTATCACCAGCCAGCTCAAAGGTTAGAGAATCAGCAACTATCAAAGCACTTTTATCCGTACATAATCTGCTACAGACATCGGCTACTTGCCCAAGCACCCGCGGGCCCATCCAGACCTCCCTTGGGAGCTCTATTTTTTTTGGCTCCTTCATAAACAATCACGAATTATTTCTCTCTCAGCGCCACCACTTCTAATCTTGTACCACAACGCATATTTCACGTCGGCAAGTTTATATAGGAATACAATTTTTCTTTTAATTGCTGCTTCTAATGCGGCATTTCTTTCCTTTAGGGGGATTCGATTGAAAGAAGAGCAGTTGAAATATCTAAAGGGTACGACAACCGTCGGATTGGCGTGCAGGGATGGCGTGGTCCTCGCTGCGGACAGCAGAGCCACAATGGGCTATCTAGTCGCGAGTAAGAAGGCGCGAAAAGTTTACAAAATAACAGACAGTATCGGCGCAACCGTGGCCGGTGGCGTGGCCGACACCGAAGACCTAATTAACATACTGCGCGCTGAGGCTGGCTATTACAGCTTTCGTGAGGGCGCGCCAATGGATGTGCGAGCGGCTGCAAGGCTAGCTGCAAACGTGCTGCACGCATACCGCTTTTTCCCGTACATAGCCAACCTTATAGTCGGCGGCGTCGGTGTCGAGGACAGGCGGTTGTACTTTATAGACCTTGATGGCTCTTTGACCGAGGAAAATATGGTGTCCACTGGCTCAGGTTCCCCCGTAGCGTACGGTGTTATTGAGACCGAGTTTAGGGATGGCATGAGTACTGACGAGGCTGTACCGATAGCAATCAAAGCCGTCAGAACTGCTATGAAGCGAGACATCGCGACGGGTAATGAGCTGGCAGTGGCAGTGATAACTAAAACAGGGTTTAGGGAGCTTACCCCTGAAGAGATCAAAAACTTTGCTTAAGAAAATTTGAAGTTTGGTGGCCCGCATGGCTGCGGATGAACTACTAAGTGAAATAAAACGCATAGTGCGAGACGAAACGCCCTTAGAGGACGCTATCTCCGACATAGATTTTGAGGGCCCTAAGGTGGTAATTTACTGCCGCAACTTGGATCTCCTGATGCAAAACGGCGACATGATCAAGGAACTTGCGCGCAAGATCCGAAAGCGTATAACGCTGCGTCCAGACCCATCGATTTTAACTAAGGAGGAAGAAGCCGAGAAGGAGATTAAGAGTATTGTACCTCAAGAGGCAGGAATAACCAACATAACCTTCAGCCCAGATGTCGGGGAGGTTACAATTGAAGCTCAAAAACCCGGTATCGCCATTGGGAAGGGCGGGACCCTCCTTCGAGAGATAATGCAAAAGGTTTCTTGGACCCCAAGGATTGTACGGGCGCCACCCATTCAGTCTGATATCGTTAGAAACATTCGACACTCCATAATCCAGGCGAGCGTGGAGCGCAGGGAAATTATGCGCAAGATCGGACGCAGGATTCACAGGGAATCGAAGGCAAGAGGGGATTGGGTCCGTATAACGACCCTTGGGGGTTCACGTGAAGTTGGGCGTTCCTGTTTCCTGTTGCAAACGCCGGAGAGCCGCATACTTCTTGACTGCGGAGTAAACGTCGCTTCAGACGACAGAGCCTTTCCACACCTCGAAGCGCCAGAGGTCAGGCTGCAGGAGCTCGACGCGGTCGTTGTAAGCCATGCTCACCTCGACCACATGGGCTTCGTGCCATATCTCTACAAGTACGGATTTGAGGGGCCAGTCTACTGCACCACGCCCACGCGAGATCTGGCTGTGCTCCTGCAGCTTGATTATGTCGATATAGCGGAATGCGAGGACAAGCCTCTGCCATACAACAAGAAGGACATTCGTAACTTCGTACAGCATACCATTCCGCTAGACTACGGAGATGTCACCGATATTTCGCCAGATATAAAAATAACTTTGCACAATGCTGGCCATATCCTTGGCTCATCGATCGTGCATATTCACATCGGTGAGGGCATGTACAACATGGCGTATTCAGGCGACGTTAAATTTGACCGCACGCGCTTATTCTCGCCAGCGGTCTACACTTTCCCCCGTTTGGAGACCCTGATCATCGACAGTACATACGGTGGATCCGAGGACATTCTGCCTTTCCGAGCAGACGCTGAAAAGGAGCTCATCCACGTGATAACCGAAACGATAAAAAGGGGAGGTAAAGTCGTGGTGCCTGTATTTGCTGTAGGTAGAGCCCAAGAGATGATGGTACTTCTCGAGGATTGTAAAAACAATGGAATGTTGGATGGGGTGCAAGTTTACTTAGAAGGTATGATTTGGGAGGCTACCGCCATTCATACAGCCTACCCGGAGTACTTGTCCACAGACCTTCGAGAACAGATATTCCATCAGGATAGGAATCCGTTTCTCTCAGATATGTTCACGCGCGTGACCAGCCCCGGCCAGCGTTCCGAAGTTATCGAGGGTGAGCCGTCGGTGATCTTATCGACGGCGGGTATGATGGCTGGAGGACCAGTCTTAGAGTACTTTAAGGCCCTTGCCCCAGACCCGCGCAATTCCCTAGTGTTCGTCGGTTATCAGTGCGAGGGCTCCCTTGGCCGACGGATACAAAAGGGATGGCACGAGGTACCAATGAAGCGAGCAGGAGGCAGGACCGAGGAGGTAAAGGTGAATATGGAAGTTCGATCGATAGAGGGTTTCAGTGGACATTCGGACCGCGCCCAGTTGCTGAATTATATCAGGAGAGTTTCGCCGAAACCCAATCGTGTCATATGCTGTCACGGCGATGATAACAAATGCACGGATCTGGCGAGCGCGATACACAAACTCTTCAAAATGGAGACGAGGGCGCCATCGAATTTGGAGACCATCAGGTTGCACTAGTGCCGTAAACAGAGATCTGCCCAGTTTTGAGCCTCATCAATTCACGCCTATTGAGCTCCCGTTTATTAACGCGTCCCGCCAAGATTGCGCTCTGGCCGAAGGGATCCATAATTATCACCCGCGCCTTCAGCTTGCCCCCGCGTATGGCCTCGATCTTTCTTAACACGGCCACCCCCCGTCGTCGCTTGGTGCCTCTGGCCCCCTTCAACGCGATTTTTACCGCCTGTTCTATCCTGTCGAAAACGCCCTCGATATTTGATATATAGCCCTCTGATGCGGGGCCAGGTTCAACAGTTACCCCGAGCTCAGGAACCTTCAATGTCCCTGTACTTGACCTCACAACTCTGACCATTAGATCGGATTCCGATGTTATTCTGAATTCATAACGCATCGGCTTCCGTTGGCCCAAGCACATAACATCGACATGTCTGAGTCCACAATTGCTGCAAGTGACGAGAGTTTCCATCACTTCGCCAAAATATGGAACATCATCTATACTTCCCTTTATCTGAAAAGTCCCAGTGGCCCCACATGATGGACAACACTCAATGGGGAGCACGAACTCCCGTCGCTGCATGACGCCACCTGTAACTAGGGTCCCATCTTCTTGAACTGAATTTTGACGAATTTTGGCGTCGCCATTACCTTCGATTCCGTCAAGCGGCCGATATCTCCGCCGACTCCCTGCGCGATGCCTTTAAGTTGATCTATCGCGCGCTTTAACTCTGCAGGGTCCTGATTCATGAGGGGAGTGATATCGAGTATAACTATGTTTCCGACCCGTAGCTCGTCCGCAGCCCCTTGCACATCGACGAGGCTCTGGAGATCCATGCTCTTGACATAAATAGGCTCGATGTCGCTAAGTCCCCTAGCCCTGGCAGAATCTTCTACCTCTAGAATAGGTATATCCGCACTAACGGTCTCCGGCCGCCTTGGCCCACTCTTAAAGATTTTTCTCAATGATTCCATAATATCCCCGCTGGCAAATGTGTCGATTGCTATATGTATATTTAACCTTTTCCCGTTGGACCGAGCTTCCAGACATTATCTCCGACATAATGGAGGTTCTTTATTGCCCGCCCCCTAGGAGCTTTCATTGTGGGACCAGCTACAAGCGCCAAGCCGATGGCGAGCGGCTTGCCATGTCGCTCATCGATTATAACCACGCCATCATTTGGCATGATACCCTCGTCTGCCTTGACAACCCCCGGGGCCATGATGTCAGCGCCACCCACCACGTGTGGCACAGCACCCATGTCAATGACGACGCGTTTTAGTGGGATTTGATCCAAGGAGGTTAAGGTTGGAAAAAGCCCATCCGAAGTTTTTAAAAGAAATGGTTTCCCGTTCGCAAATATCACTTTTCGCCCGCCCTCTAGCTCTACGATTTCGATCGCACCTTTTAGTCCCTCAGAGGCCGCCTCACCGAACCTTTCAACTAGTTCGGACGAAAGCTGTTTTACTTCGGCCTTCTGCAGATGATATCTTCGTATGATTGGCATCAAGCTAAAGGGCGCGTTCGCGCTTATATAAAAATCATTATTCGTCACAATTTACGGTCAAATGACTGCGGGGAACCATTCCTCACATCTCATCAGACACACATTTTAATGCTTACGTCATAATTACAGATGGTGGTCATCTGTCAGAAATAGGTAAGCGAATTAGGCTCGAGCGGATTATGAACCGCGATACTCACCGGATGGTGATTGTGCCCATGGACCACGGGCTGACCATGGGACCGATAGCTGGCCTGGAGGACATGACTACAATAGTGAACAAGGTCGCCGATGGAGGCGCGAACGCAATAATCCTACATAAGGGAATAGTGCGGGCGGGTCACCGCGGCTACGGGCGAGATATAGGGCTTATCCTTCATCTATCTGGTAGCACCTCGCTGGGGCCCGATCCTCTAGGAAAGGTGCAGGTGGCGACTGTGGAGGAGGCTATCAAGCTTGGATCAGACGCCGTTTCGGTGCACATAAACGTGGGCGCGGCAAACGAGCCGGAACAACTCTGCTCCCTTGGTGAGGTTGCAGAGATTTGTGCCAGCTGGGGGATGCCTCTGCTAGCGATGATGTACCCGAGAGGACCCAAGGTCAAAAGCGAGCATGATCCTGCGATGGTGGCCCACGCCGCGAGGGTGGGCGCTGAGCTCGGGGCGGATATTGTAAAGACCAATTACACTGGCGACACCGATTCCTTTAAGAAAGTTGTAATGGGTTGCCCGGTGCCGATCGTCATTGCAGGTGGCCCAAAAATGGCGACCGACCGGGACTTGCTGCAGATGGCTTCCGAGGCAATCAAGACGGGTGCGGCCGGGGTATCAATAGGCCGAAATGTCTTCCAGCATCGAAATCCAGTTGGCATGGTCCGAGCGCTCGCGAAGATCGTGCATGAAAAAGTCTCAGTTGAGCAGGCGATGCGCGAACTCAGACGGTGAACGGGTTGCGCAGAATCTTGTGGGTCAGGGCCGACTGGGAAGAGCCCTGGAGGGAGCGGAAGCGTTTTGTGTCGGCTGCCATCGAGGCTGGAGCAACCGGTGTAGTCGTATCACCTGATGAAGCTGCCAAAGCCCGCGAACTTGGTGCAATCACCATTATTGCAAACAAACCTGCGCAAGGGGTTGATATCGTAATGCTCAGCGCCAGCACGGTGGCTGATGTTGAACGGGCAATTTTACATGCGAAGAAGTTGCGACAGAAGGGTAAAAAAGTGGCGATCCTCGTCGAGATAGCAGACAAGCAACTGGAAAGAGCCGCAGTCAGGGCTGGGAAGGTTGCAGATTATATCATAGCTGTCGGGCGCGATTGGAAGGTAATCCCTCTCGAGAACCTGATCGCGGAGCTACACCGCGAAGACGTGAAAATATTAGCTGGAGCCAAAAATGCATATGAAGCGAGAACGTACGTCGAAACTTTGGAAGTGGGAGCCGATGGCGTTCTGCTGGATCCAAGAGAAGCGGGTCCTGGCGAAATCCGCAAAGTTTGTGAAGCCCTCGAGAGGCTTGCGGTCGAAAAGCTCGAGCTGGTCCTCGCCAAAATAACCCTAACTCGACCTGTGGGGATGGGCGACCGGGGGTGCATCGATACTTGCTCCCTCATGGATGTCGGCGAGGGCATGCTCGTCGGAAGTCAATCCGGAGGATTATTTTTGGTGCACGCGGAAACTCTCGAGAGCAAATTTGTGGAACCACGACCTTTCAGGGTGAACGCAGGTGCCGTCCATGCCTACGTGAGACTGCCGAACGGTAAGACCAAGTACATCTCCGAGTTGCGCGCAGGAGATGAGGTACTACTTGTCAATGCAAAAGGTGAGGGGCGGCTTGGTGTGGTAGGACGGGTTAAAATAGAGCGTCGTCCGCTGCTCCTGGTGGAGGCGGAGCTAGGGAGGAAATCGTTTAAGACGCTGCTACAGAATGCAGAGACAATTAACCTTGTCGGGAAGGACGGCGCCCCGATTTCCGTGGCCAAGCTAAAACCAGGCGACAAAGTTCTGGTGCATGTCGAGCGAGCCGGGAGACACTTTGGTGTTAAGGTCGAGGAAACGGCGGTCGAGAGATAGTCGACAGATTTACTGTTATGGCTGGAAAGAGTAGTGCACGGCCGTGAAGTAACACGATTTTCCGACGTACTCGAATTTCAAACACTGCAAAATCTCTTAATGCAAATTTGTTATAAATATAACAAGTAATGTGGAGCAACTGCCGGCTATGATGCCAAAATTACACTGTTATAATTGAACGATGGGCCTCAGCATAAATTGCGGGAGTTCTGCGCGCAATTCTAGGTGATCCCTAATGCTTTTTTGAGAAGCTAAATACCCACGACATAAATTAATGTTGGTGTAGATCTTGGAGACGCTTAAACTCGGCAAGCATAAGGTACGAACGCCAGCGGTCTGTGCTTCTGTGATAGGTGAAAATGTGGATGCAATGGCAGCTGGGATAGCTAGGGCCATCGAACAAAAGGCGGATATCATTGAGATCCGACTTGACCGCTTGCGAAAAAATTCGGAATGGGAAAAGCTGTTGGAAACGGAGCTACCTTTAATCCTTACTAACCGAGCCGAGCGAGAGGGGGGTCATTTCAAGGGGGAAGATGGTGCGCGCATCAAATACCTATTAAAAGGCATCGAAGAAGGCGCGCCCTGCGTCGACATCGAGCTCTCAACCCCACATTCCATTTTAAACAAAGTTATAGAAACTGCGAAAATCCACGGGACAAGCCTACTCCTAACCCATCACGATTTCAAGGAGACCCCACCGATTGCCACCCTGATGAACATCGCGGAAAAAATGGCAGGTGTCGGCTGCAACATCGCCAAGATCGTGACATTTGCAAGGACTCCCAAGGACGCGCTCACGGTTTTGAATTTCCTCAACCAAGTGCCGAGCTATGTAAAAGTGTCTGTAGTGGCCTTCGCGATGGGTGAGGCCGGCAGAATGTCTCGCATCGCCGCGCCACTCTTCGGCTCACCAATAGTTTACGCTGCCGCCATTGAAACAACTGCCCCCGGACAATTCGATGTTGAGACGACCAGATTGTTGCTGCACGAGTTTGGGTTGAGGTAGAATGACCTCCAGCGGGACAAAACTCATCGCGATCATCGGCGATCCGGTAGAGCGCAGCCTATCGCCCGCCATGCATAATGCGGCATTCGAGGCTCTTGATCTCAACTACGCTTACATGGCCCTAAGAGTGCCCCCGGGAGCGCTGGATGGTGCAATCGCCACCGCGCGGGTGTTAAAAATGGCGGGCATGAATGTAACCCATCCACACAAGATAAAAATCCTAAGTCTACTCGACGAGCTCGATGAATCAGCTGAGTTGGTGGGTGCAGTAAACACGATAAAGAACGATAAGGGTAGGCTTATCGGCTACAACACGGACGGCGCGGGAGCGGTCCGAGCGCTCGAAAGCGAAGCCGGCGAGCTGGCTGGCCGCAGGGTACTCCTCTTGGGCGCGGGCGGGGCTGCCAGGGCGATCGCATTTTCCCTGGTTAAAGAAGGGGCAGAGCTGAATATCGCGAACCGTACCACCTCGAGGGCAAAGGAACTAACGGCAGCGATCAAAAGGAGCCTAGGAACAAATGTTGGCATAATAAATTTAAATCGAAAGGAAGTTGTTGAAACAATAAAAAATACGGACATCATAATCAATGCCACCACGATAGGGATGCACCCAAATGTAAATCGGACGCTTCTAACCGCCGATGTGATGAACAAGGGGCTCATCGTCAACGACATAGTTTATGAGCCGCTTCAGACTAGGCTGCTGTCGGAGGCGAAGAAGGCAGGTGCCAGAACTGTAACCGGCTTGGGAATGCTGATCCATCAGGCAGCTTTATCCTTTGAGATATGGACGGGCAGGCGTGCGCCCATTAAAGTTATGACCGCTGCAGCCAAACGTGAACTGCGCAGGTGGGAAAGGGCATGAAGGTCGCGATCATCGGCACTGGTGCGATGGGTAAGTGGTTCGCCAGCTTCGCGAAGCATAACTTTGGAGAAGTCACCGTGGCTGACATAAACGCCGCGAGGTCGAAGAAGGTCGCCAAGGAGGTTGGCGTCAAGGCAGAAGAAACTTGCGAGGATGCGGTTGAACAGGCGGATGTAGCGATAATAGCCGTACCAATCGAAAAGACTCCAGAAGTTGTAAAGTCAATGGCTAGGGCGATGCGCGCTGGCTCCCTACTAATGGATGTGGCCTCCGTGAAGAGCGATGTCGTCCGCGCGATGAACGAGCTGGACGTCGATATCGAGCTCGTGTCCATCCACCCTCTATTCGGTCCAGGCTCCACGATCTTGAAGGGGAAGGGTTTTGTCGCGGTACCAGTGAATCCTGGAAAGCGCTACGCCCAGTTCAAAAATCGTCTGACTAAACTCGGCGCTAGCATAACTGAGATGGGGGCCGAGGAACATGATAGGGTTATGGCAATTTCTCAATGTTTGACTCACTTCGCGCTCCTTTCCTACCTTTCGGCACTTAGATCCATGAAGGAAACGAAGCTCGCGGAAAAGCTAAGCACTCCAATGTTCAGCACCTTGCTGGAACTTGCCAAGGCCGCCCTGGCTGGAAACCCAGACCTCTACGGCGAGATCCAGGGTATGAACAGGTACGCCAAGCTCACGCGTGGCATTTTTATGGAGTCGTGCCGCTCCCTTGATGTCGCATTCGCTGCCAACGACGTCAAGGCAATTCGCAAGATATTCAAAGGAGCTCTTGCCATGTGGGGACAGCCAGAAGCGCAGTCGGCATATAAGCGACTATACAAGCATGTCGAAGAGGGGAAAAAATGAAGATTGGAATCCTAGGTCCAATGGGCACTTATACGGAAATAGCCGCCCACACCCAATTCGGCAACAAAATCGAAATCGTGCCATACCCAATGATCACCGATGTTGTAGAGGCGGTTGCAAAGGGAGATGTTGAGGCAGGCGTGATCCCGGTGGAGAGCCTTCGCGAAGGTTCGGTGGGCGAGAGCTTGGATGCGCTTGCATGGATAGACGTAAAAATCCAGGCTGAGGTGGTAGTGCCGATATCTCACAGTTTGCTGGGAGTACCAGGTGCCCAACTAGATAAAATAACCCAAGTGCTCTCGCATCCGCAGGCATTGGCTCAGTGCCGTGAATTCCTGCGCAAAAATCTGCCAAATGCGGAACTCATCGAGACGGCGAGCACGGCAAAGGCCGCCGAGCAGGTCAGCAAGCTCAAACAGGCGCACATGGCAGTAATAGGCCCCCGCGCCCTCGCCGATTTCTACGAACTAAAGATCCTGCGGGAGGACATACAGGCCGGCGAGATAAACATCACCCGCTTCCTTTGTTTAGCAAAGGAGGATAGCGAACCAACTGGATACGACAAGACCTCCACGGTCTTCTACACTGCCGAGGATAGACCAGGAATATTGTATGAGGTACTGCGAGAGTTCGCAATTCGAAACATAAACCTAACGAAAATAGAGTCCCGGCCCTCTAAGAAGGCGTTGGGAGATTATCTATTTTTCATCGACCTCCAAGGACATCGCAAGGACGCTAAGGTACACGAGGCACTAGAATCCGTGCGATCGAAAGTGGCGATGTTTAAGGTCGTCGGCTCGTATCCCAAGCGCTTCTAGCGGAGATAATGCATGGACGCGGCGTTAAAGATAAAAAAAGCACTGGAGATAGACCCCGAGTACATCAAAATTAAGTTAACAACCTTCATCAAAGAAAATGTTGAAAAAACCAAAGCGAAGGGTGTGGTGATCGGACTTAGCGGTGGCTTGGACTCATCAACCACAGTTGCTTTATGTGTTGAGGCTTTAGGTGCGGATCGCGTTTTGGGGGTTTCCATGCCGGAGGCTGGAGTAATAGATCCACGTGATGTGACGGATACTGCCAAGCTGGCGCACAAGCTGGACATCGATTTCAAGGTTGTCGACATTACGCCCGCGGTACTCTGCATGCGCGCAAACTTGATGAATTTCAAAGAAGATGCCATACTTCCGGCCGCTAATATCAAGCCAAGGGTTCGGATGATTATACTGTATTACTATGCAAACCTGCTCAATCGTCTGGTCGTGGGATGCGGCAACCGCAGCGAGCTCCGTGCTGGTTATTTTACGAAGCACGGCGATGGCGCTGCAGACTTACTACCCATTGGCGCCCTGTATAAGACACAGGTCAAACAGCTTGCAGTCCATCTTGGAGTCCCGGAACGAATAATTCACAAGGCGCCAACAGCTGGCCTTTGGAAAGGACAGACCGACGAGGCTGAGCTAGGGCTGTCGTATGAGAAGATCGACAAGATATATGTCGGTTTGGATTTGGGTTTGAAGTTGAATGAGATAGCTGAGGCCGCAGGTGTGAAAATAGGAGATATTAAAAAATTAATTGAGCGCGAGCAGAGAACTGCCCATAAACTCAGAGCTCCAGAAATCCCGGATTTACAATCACTTAGCAGGAACTAAATCTACGCACATGCCGGCGGCTACCGTCTGCCCGCCGTGACGGACAGCAAACCTAGCTAATTCTGGGATTTCGCTCACTCGTTCGATGACAAATGGTTTACTGGGCACGACTCGAACCACTCCGGCGTCGCCCTTGCGCAAACTGCTGGGTTTCTCTTCAATCGCCGTGCCTGTTCTGGGGTCTATCTTCTGCAGAATTTCCTCGATGCTCCCTGGAACGTTGGCTGCATGACAGTGAAAGAGTGGCATAAATCCCGGGGTTATATCAGTTGGCGTCGCAAGCACTATTATTTTTGCAGTAAATTCTCGTGCGACCTTGGGCGGCGAGTCCGGGTGCCCGACAACATCCCCCCTCTTTATGTCCTCCCTTGTGATGCCGCGGACGTTGAACCCTATATTGTCCCCAGGCACCGCTTGCTGGATTTGTTGATGATGCATCTCTATCGATCTTACCTCACCACTAACCCCCGAGGGCTCGAAGACGATTGTTTCTCCAACTTTTATCACTCCGGTCTCGACCCGCCCTATCGGTACTGTTCCAACTCCAGTTATTGAAAAAACATCCTGAACGGGTACACGAAGGGGCTTGTCCAAAGGCTTATCTGGCTCCTTGAATACCTCTAGTGCCCCCTCAATAGTCGGGCCATCGTACCATGGCATCTTTGGGCTTGGCTTCGTAACATTATCTCCATGAAATGCCGCAACAGGCACGTAAAGCAGCTTGTCAGCTCCCTTGTAGCCTATGCCGCCGAGCAAGGATATCAGGTCCTGCTTGATCTTTTCGTAGGCGTTGCGATCGAAGTTCACGAGGTCCATCTTGTTTATTGCGACAACAATTTGGTCCACCCCCAGCGTGAAAGCGAGCGCCGCGTGCTCTCGCGTCTGAGGCATTATGCCATCGTCGGCCGCCACTACCAGAATTGCCGCATCAGCCTGGCTAGCTCCAGTAATCATGTTTTTGACGAAGTCCCTATGACCAGGGGCGTCGATGATCGTTATCTCATTCTTTGGTGTCTCGAGTTTCTTGTAAGAAAGGTCGATCGTGAGCCCCCGCTCTCTTTCCTCCTTGAAGCGGTCCATAACCCAAGCAAATTTGAACGATCCGGCCTCATCACGCAGGTCCTTTTCATGCACTACGCCTTTTTCAACCAGCAGTCTTCCTACAAGGGTGGACTTGCCGTGATCAACGTGGCCGATGAAAATTAGGTTGATGTGCGGCTTTGCCATGTCGTCACTGTTGTGGGGCCGGTGGTGCCGGTGTAGATTCCCCTGTAGCCGGTTGCCCTGTAGCAACATCTCCCGTTGCGGGTGCCGCCGGTGTAACCGTAGCTGGAGCCTCTGCGGTCAACTTCAGGAAATTTCTCAAGTTTGTGTTCCCCTGCCGGAGGTCTCGCGAGAGCTTCTCAGCTGCCCGGCGCAGGGGCTCGGTTTGTACCTTGATTATTTCGGGTTTCCCGCGCTCGAAATCGTAGAGCTTGTTTGCGATCCTGTCTGCTTGTGAAGCACACCCCTCTATGTTGTCCAACAACTTCCGAACGCCTTCCGTAGATCGGCCCTCACCCGACTTCAATTTCTTCATGCTGGAGCGTATGTCCTCCGTGAGGCTGTATGCTCCCCTGTTCAACTTGCCCCGTGTTAGCTCGTCAAATCCATGCTTGCCCATCAATATCGACAGGCGCTCGCTCAATAACCAGGAATTTGAGGCCAATGAGCTGAAGTCCGTGCTTGCTATTTTCATGGCGGAATCCACATCACCCTCGCCAATGCGTCGAATACCTGCGGCAGGCTCTCCTACGTCTGCCCACAGGGTGAAATTCTCTAAAGGAATGCGCGCAACCTCGGCAGGTGGCTTATTTTGTAGATAAAATGTTGCTATCGAGACCAAGATTGCGGCGGTAGCGATACCAACAGTACCAATAGTAAGCGTTGACACCTCTTCCGTGCTGCTTCCAACGATGGTCATGGCTGCTGCCGCAAAAGCTGCCAAAGCTACGAGAAATGCGCCAGTTGCGATTAGGGGTATGCGCATCTTATCGTTTTTAGATTGTTATGCTACTCAAAAAGCTTTTTCTTACCTTAAAAATTACAAAAAATTATCCATCCTTGGATTTTTGATAGTTTTAAGTTAGCCGAGGAAAGATTCAATGACAGCAAGACCGAAAGTCCTTCCGAGGGAGAGATATGAGTAGAGTTCCAAAATCACATCCACGTGCCGAATCCCTGCGAATCCGCGAACGTCTCGTGGATGGCTTTAAATTTGGATTGGTAGTGCCCGGGGGGTTGACCGCGCATGGCCGAGGCGAGGCGTTTGACTACATCTTGGGCGAGCGGACCAATAAATTTGCCCGCCGCGCGATCGAAGCGGCAGTCTCAGAGATGCTTTTGGCCGAGCGCCCGGTGATCTCCGTGAACGGTAATATCGCAACCCTTGTGCCAGCTGAAATCGTGACGCTAGCGAAGCTTGTCAGGGCAAAGGTCGAGGTCAATCTGTTTCATGGCTCCAAGAAGCGCGAGATGGCGATCGCGAAATATCTCCGCAAGCATGGCGCTGAGGAGGTTTTTGGGGTCGGTTTTAAATTTTCTACAAAGATACCAGAGGTAAACAGCGACAGGCGAAAGGTCGACAGGCGTGGCATCGCAGCATCGGACGTAGTGCTCATACCGCTGGAGGATGGGGATCGAGCAGAGGCCCTGAGGAAGTTGGGAAAGCGAGTAATAGCGATAGACCTAAATCCGATGTCAAGGACGGCGAGGGCGGCAGATATCGCTATCGTCGACAACATCACAAGATCTCTCCCTATAATGATTGAAACCGCAAAGGGCCTGTCACAAAAGCCGCGCGAGAAACTTCAGAAAATCAGGGAAAAATTCGATAATCACGCCAATCTGAACGCATCACTCAGATTTATGCTTGAGCGGCTAGAAAATCTTTCCCGTGAGTGATAGCTTGAAGCCCGTCGTGCAGGTCGCGCTCGATGTCGTAGATATCGAGCATGCGATGAAAATAAGTAGGCTGGCCGTTGATGGCGGCGTCGAATGGATAGAGGCTGGCACACCGTTGATCAAGGCGGCTGGGCTAGAGGTGGTTGGACGGCTCAGGAGAGCGTTTCCTAAAAAAACAATAGTCGCTGACATGAAGACGATGGATGCCGGCGCGCTGGAGGTGGAGCTTGCGGCCAACGCGGGGGCTGATGTCGTCTGTGTGCTCGGAGCTGCTGCCGACGCGACGATATCCGAAGCCATAAGGGCGGCTAGAAAGAATGGCGTTAAGGTGCTCGTCGACCTGATAGCTGTCGCCAACCCACGTGCCCGAGCGGAGAAAGTAGAGAAACTAGGCGCTGATTACATATGCGTGCATGTTGGACTCGATCAGCAGAAGCTTGGCGTCGACCCACTGGAACAGCTCTGCAGCCTGGCCGGTTCTGTTAAGGTGCCGATAGCAGTTGCCGGCGGGGTGACGGCGAAGACCGCGCCAGAGCTCGTCAGGCGTGGCGCATCTATCATCGTGGCTGGTGGCGCCATCACCAAGTCGAATGATGTAACACGCGTTGCGCGAGATATCGTGAATGCGGTTCAAAATGTCGGAAGTAGGTGTTAATTTAGCTACAATCGGTGATCAATAACCGTGGCTAGCGGGGATAACAATGCAAAAAATAACTACCGCTGTGCTTAGGGAGATGAAGGACAGAAATGAAAAAATAGTCATGCTCACAGCCTACGACTACCCCACAGCAAAGATGGAGGACGAGGCAGGAATTGATGCGATCTTAGTGGGGGATTCTCTCGGCAACGTTATACTGGGCTACCGCGACACCCTGTCGGTAACGATGGATGAAATGGTTCACCACACAAAGGCCGTGGCGAGGGGTACAAAACATGCTCTGGTTATCGCCGACATGCCTTTTCTTTCATACCAGGCTAGCACGGAGGACGCGATAAGGAACGCCGGGCGCCTCATCAAAGAAGGGCGGGCCGAGGCTGTGAAGATGGAGGGCGGCCGTAGCGTGATCGATAAGGTGGAGGCGATCATCGGGGCAGGAATTCCAGTCATGGGCCACCTCGGCATGACTCCACAGAGTATCCACCAGTTCGGGGGCTACAAGGTCAGGGGAAAAAACGAGGCCGCTGCAAGATCGATAATAGAGGATTCAAAGATTCTAGAAAAGGCCGGCGTCTTCAGCATCGTTCTCGAGTGCATGCCCTGGCAGCTCGCTAAGATGATCACTAAGAAAGTCGATGTCCCAACCATAGGCATCGGGGCAGGGCCGCACTGCGATGGTCAAGTCCTCGTCATACACGATTTACTCGGACTTTCAGGAGAATTCTCACCGAAATTCGTCAAGAAGTACGCTCAGCTTGGAAGCGTCATCATGAAGGCCCTGGCCGATTTTAAGGGAGAGGTTAAATCGGGGAAGTTTCCATCATCCGAGCACTGTTACGAAATGAAAGGGGACGAGTTGAAGAAACTGGTAAAGCACATTAAATCCGGGAAATAATTCATCCAACAGATTGATGGCGAGTGCAATTTCCGTAAATTAAGCGCTTGTCACACTTTCCTTTTCTACACAATTTTCCGAACCTCAACAGGGCCGTTTCGAACTCAATAAAGTCTCCTTTTGGTGGCTTGTTTTTTCTCCAGAATTCTTTAAGCTCTAGTAATGCTTTGCTCTGATCCCTTGTCTTGATAATACCCAGATTTCTCGCACCTAATACAACGAGCGGCGTCGGCCTTGGATCGGCTTTTTCCCAAATTCCCCTCAATTCACGCAGGAAGATGCTTACCGTTACGTCGCCCATTCCCTTACCCAAACTCTTCAAACGGATTTCGAGATCTTTGGGATCATCGGCTTGTGCGTGAAGCGAATTGATGTTTCCACCATAGAGTTTAAGCAAATTACCAATTACCTCCAAGAGTTTATCGGCTGTCTTGAAATCGTATCTGGTATAAGATCCCTCGTCAAGTATCTTTACGAGGCCGTTCCAACCCTTGGCCACAATTCTTTGTGGTGTTGTTACTTCATGCTTCTCGAAACACCTGTAGGTTTTTATCGCAGATGTTTCAGATATCGGGGCTCCAAACAGGATCGACGCCAAAAACCATTTGAAAACTTCTCCATCTTTTCCGCTGCCGATATCTATCCCCAACAATTCAGAGTATTTCTGCCCATGGACCTCGAGCAACTTTTGTAACATGGCCCGCGCCATTGCAACCGAACCAATTTTAGTTGTTTGCCCGCGCTTTAAAGTCCTAAGAGCCATTTTACGCGGCCCAATTTGCCTAAAACAACTACCCTTAAATACCTCATAAATTCAAACTAATCCAGAAATTGGAGGTGTATAAATGGCCTATATCGTAAAGTCCGCGGTCAGAGGTTTGATCAAAGGGATGAGAGCAAGCGAAGATTTCTTCAAGGAACTGGATGCGCTGATAGTACGAAGATGCAACGTGGCTATGAAAAGGGCAAAGGGCAACGGCAGAAAGACCCTTAGAGGAATCGATGTTTAAGCCCTTTTCTTCTTTTCTTTTTTATTTTTTTGCTTTAACCTTTAACACGTTCTATTTTTCGTCTGCCCAGTGCCTGTAGGTATTCGACCTCGACGCTCTCCCGTACCTCTCCTCTGAGGTTCATCGGGATAGGCAACTCAAAAGTCTCGTAAGTCGTAAGGTCCATCAGCTGGGCGTTATTTGACATCACGGCCAAAACCTGTGCGTTCCCGCGCTCGATTATAGGGACCTCTATCTTCGAGCTCGTCGGGCGCACCAGACTGCGTTTCTGGCCATCGAATACGCCGATTGCATCGATTTTTGCCTTGGCGTGACCGTGTTTTCCAGGTGCTGAAGTTGTGTATCCGACGATGTGGCATGGCTCATCATCGATAATGACGTAACGTCCTTCCTTGAGCTTCCCGACTTCCGTCGTCTCCTTCGTCATAAAATGCCCTCATAGTATTTCTCCGTGCCTTTTAAAAGTGTGCGCCTTGAACAATCCTTAACGTTAAAATTCCAAAAGGAAGAGTGTGATTGGTGGTAATCTGAGGATAGGCATCGTCGCTCGCCAAGATTTGCCTGAGGCGATCAAGTTCACGAGAAAAGTGCTGAAATTTTTGTCGAAGGCTGACGTGGTCCTGGAGCGAGGGCTCGCGGCAAAGCTCGGCAGGCGGGGAGTACCAATACAGGACATGAAGGTGGACGCGATCGTAACAATAGGTGGGGATGGAACGGTACTGCTGGCCCAACAGAAGGCACCGGATGTTCCAGTGCTCGGCATAAACATGGGCGGTAAGGGGTTCTTGGCGGACGTTGATCAGGCCGAGGCTCGCCAGGCACTGAGTAAGCTGCTGAGGGGTGAGCTGCCGGTGCGAGAGCGCGCGAAGCTTGCGGTTAAAATCGGTGACAAACGGCTACCGGATGCGCTAAATGAGGTCGTGGTTCGTGCAGCCAGCATAAGCCACATTCTCGCGTACAGGGTGCTCGTTGACGGCGAGGTCCTGGAGGTCACGCGCGGAGACGGTGTCATAGTGGCCACCCCAACCGGCAGCACGGCATATTCGCTGGCTGCGGGGGGCCCGATAGTCGATCTCAGGCTTGATGCTCTGGTGGTGACGCCGATATGTGCGTTACGCCCCTATGCTGTGCCTTTGGTCGTGCCAGGTGACAGCAAAATAGAGATCGAGATCACAAGGCGCGATGCAACCGTGATAGTCGACAGTCAATTCACGGCAAAGGCAGGGCCACGCGATAAGCTCATATTCTACCGATCGGAAAAATCAGCAAAGTTCTTCGGATGGGGCGATGAGTTCTACCGCAGGATCAGGGAGAAATTGTAGTTGGCCAACAAGATTTATGTTTTGGACACTTCCGCGGTGATCGCCGGCTTCGTGCCGGGCCTTACCGATGCGGAGCAGGTCACCATTCGAGATGTTCTTGAGGAGGCACGCGATTTATGCTCGAGGCTAGAATTCGAAACTGCCGTGAGCGCCGGCAAGGTCTCTGTGGTGGAGCCGTCGAGTGAATCCGTGCTTAAGGTTCGAAACAAGGTTGGACAGACCGGAGACAGGGTTTCTGAGGTTGACATCAAACTTCTGGCCACCGCACTCGACCTTCAGCTTGCGGGGAAGTTGCCAGAACTCGTAACCGATGATTACGCGATTCAAAACCTAGCGAGCTTTTTCGGAATATCTTACAATAGGGTCGCCATGCCCGGCATAACGGAGGTTTTTTCATGGGAGATGGTCTGTCCGGCTTGCGGCCGCAAATATCCTGCTAATACATCGCAATGTGAAGTATGTGGCTCGCAGCTCAGAAGGAAACCCAAGAGATAATTTTTATTTTACCCGTTTAATAAAAAATTTTGAAAATTTTGGGCGGCTTTGTGTGAATTGAAGTCACTCATCAACCCAGGATATGGTCCCTACTGGACAAGCATTTATTGCTTCTTCTATCTTCGATTCATCGGCGCCTTTCTGATTTTTTACCTGTGATTTTCCGTTTTCGTCAAGTTCAAAAACCTCTGGAGATATCACGACGCACGATTGAGCACTTATGCACTTTTCCTTGTCCACAACGAGCTTTTTCACAATCACACCATTTTACTTTAGACACTTAGGATTAAATAAATGTCGATGGAACTGAAGGCAATGATCAGCAAAAAGTTCAAGATGGATTTTGGCGATGATATTTCCTGAGGGAAGATTAAAATGTTTGAGGATAGGGTGGACGCGGGAAAAAAGCTTGCCAGAGCTTTAATGAAATACGTTGATAAAAAAGTTCTAGTTTTGGCCATCCCGCGCGGTGGCGTCGAAGTGGGATATCAGGTGACAAAATATCTGAACGCGGATTTTTCCGTACTGGTGTCCAGAAAATTGCCCTATCCGGACAACCCCGAGGCGGGCTTCGGCGCAATTGCTGAGGACGGAAGCATGGTCATTTTTGAGAACGCCGAGATGTGGGTTTCAAGGGAAGAAATTGATGAGATCATAGAAAGGCAAAAGGAAGAGATAGAGAAGAGGATTGAGATAATAAGAAAAGGCCGGCCTCTGCCAGAGATTGCAAATAAAACCGTCATTTTGGTCGATGATGGAATCGCCATGGGATCAACAATGCGAGCGGCCATCATGCTGTGCAAAAACAAAAAGGCCAAAAAAATTGTGGTGGCTGTTCCAGTTTCCGGTGGAGACGTTGCAAAAGAAGTAGCAAAAATGGTGGATGAGCTCATAGTGCTGGAAAAACCCGAATTTTTCCAGGCAGTGGCGCAGGTTTACAGGAATTGGCACGACTGTTCGTACCAGGAAGTAGTTGGAATAATGGAAAAATGGCAAAATGAGAAAGCTGCCTCGAGCAAACACAGAAAAGTGTAGAGGGTTCTCGCCGCTATTTGAGGTGCATTTTGATGAGGCCATGTAGCTTGTATTGGAACCGCAACTAACTGACCTCATTCTAATACCACAAATTTTATATAATTTAAGATTTTTAAGTTATTTAAAAAAGGGCAAAAAAAGGAATGATTTAAAAAAAGGAATGATTTATATAACCGAATATGGGGGGTCGGGATATGCCCTTGGTTGAAATATATTTCGGGAGAGGTACTATTACCGATGAGCAGAAGGCAGAACTTTCTAAAAAAGTCACTGAGCTGATAGTTAAGGAGACAAATCAACCGCAACAATCCACCTGGGTCGTGATCCATGAGGTTAATGCGGAACACGGGTGGTCTACCTCCTTACCCTTGAGCCCAATTTAATGAGGGTTATGGGGGTCTCATACACGGAACAACCCGAAATGGTGGGGAAAGGAGAATTATCGAAAGCAGCGAACCCCCAAATGCCCTTTGTCGTGTTTTACGGTTATCACCCGGAAGATGAATTTTCAATGGGAGTAGGAAAGAGAATTTCGTCCCTTAATCTTCCAAACATTAAAGCTGTTCGACTCAATGGGATAGCCGGAATGAAGGGACTGGTGGTTAAGCAAGTTGATGAAGAAATTAAGAACCATAAGGAAATGATGAAAGGCTCGTTTTTCGTCGATTTGCACGCCGGAGAAGTCGATGTCAGAATTCACCCCCGACATCCTAAAGTCATTGTCGTCCTTGACGGGGAGTTCATGCATTCCACTGGATATCTACAGAATAGATTCAGATCCTCAGACATCGATTTTTATTCTACTTATGAAGACGGCCCCCTGCTGATTACAACTCTAGAATTTTTCCCCAACCGTTTATCGGGAATCGACGAGGGCGTGCAACTTCTGCTTAAACTAGTCGAGGAACTGTCAAGGCTCATCGACTGGGACAGAGGTGTCAGATAGCCGGGCCTGAAAACCATTTTCTTTAGTATCTTGTTGACCTAAAATTGATTTCTTAGAATATACTCGAAAGCGAGATAATAAAATAGAATTTGCGCGCCGCCCGGGAGGCTATAAGTGAGGACAAAAATCAACACTTAAGGTGGGCAGCGCTTGTACCGCCATTTAGACGGACAATCTTTACTAATAACACTGTTATATATAAACTTTGTGTTCTTTGATCTTTGAAGATTAGTAAAAATATTAAAAATAAGGATCTTTGACCAAATTTTCGCATATTGTGTAAACGGCTGCCAGAGACGGCTATTCTACTTTCCCGCCGCCAGTTTTCACTTTACTTCTTTGATGTGTTTCATTGCATCAGCTTTTGAAACGCCCTTAGGATAGTCCTTTTTATGGATGCGATTTACGTGGAGCTGCATCACGGCTACTGCGTCGTCTTCACCGTGCGGGGTAATGAAGCTGAAGCCGCAGGGGCATTCTCCCATGAGTTTCTTTGCCATATTTTTCACCTCCTGAAAATTGTATGTATTTAGCTCGTGTGCTGGCCATGTCACAGGTGTGACGTGTGCCTGGGTCGTGGGGGCACAAGTTCCAATTTTGCTTCCTCTGTCACAGCTGTGACAAGTGGATGACGCGTTTCTTCAGCACCAACGCCTTCCCGCCGGTCATGCCGATTGAATCGGCTAGGCTCTTCAGCTCAGCCAGCTGCCGGATTCCCAGACTGATTGTTGAAGTTTCACCGCCCGCAGCTTTCGGAGGTGTCGGCTCACCCTTTGTCTCGTTCCACAATCGAGTTCCTTGATATCGTACACGATCAAATACTGGGGCATGTCCCGCCGAGGCTTTGCGCGGAGGTGGTTTATAAGCGAATGAATTATGGCATGCGATGTCACAGGTGTGACATTCGCGGTGCCGATCCTAACGTCACAGCTGCGACGCTGAACGGTGTTTCCCAGCAGGAAAGCCGCACGCGCACACCCAGACAACTTTCACGCTTTAAGACAGCTAAATACGTACTGAAAATTTTTTATTTAAATGGTCCACATCGGCTCAAGTCACGATTGGTACATTTAAGTTGCCAAATTTAGAAAAAAAGTTCCGGCCAGGTCGCCTAGGACTTATAATAGAATATCGCACTTCGTGCACTTCCAAGTGATCTCGGTCACTTCGTGATCGATTTTTTTCTTAAACATATCAATTTTGATTGGGATCAAGTAAGATCCACACTCCGGACACAGAGGGTATGGCCCCGCGATCGAGATGCTCGGCATTTTGTCCCCCTTTGAATATGGATGATTTGAAACTATAAAGTGTATACGTGTTTTTATCTTAAACAGTTCCCCTTGTTGAACCCGAAAACAGCTTTTGTGCGTCAAAAAAGCTTTTCAAGCCCTTGCCCACCAAGATTTTAAAGGTAATCCTGAGCGAAAAGAGAGTGGAGGTGAAGATATGGATAATAGATTCCAGGGGCTTGTCGTGTTTCTCATAGGGCTTTCGATTCTCCTCGTGGCGTACACAATAAGCCAGGCAGAAACTGAAACACCAGTGACTGTATTTTCAGGAACTAGGGATATAGTTGGAATCAGCGCACCGACCGTCATCCTGTGGGTATTCGGAACTATCCTGGTGATCGCTGGCATAATTTGGGCCACAATCGGCGATAAGTTCGATGTAAGTGTACATTGGAAATAGACGCGCGGGCTCAGCGAATATTTTTCGAACACCCGCGTGGCTATAATTAAACTACAGAGGTGACGGGGACTTCGATCCATCGCTGTTCATCCGGAGAACTTAGGGACCGTCACCCGCCGTTTTTCACGATGGGATCTTAAACACCGAAAACCGCAACTTCCTCGACGGTGATTGGCTTCACCAAATTATCTTGGATCTTCTCCCGTAATTTTTCCATCTTCTTCATCTCGCCCTGGGAGTACAGCTTCTCACCGCACCGCACACAGACCTCCGCAGAGATACCTCGGATGATGACCAACTTTCCATTGATAGTATCAACTACGTCAACGCTCTTCTCTACCATCTCGCCGCCGCAGACCGGGCAAATTCCCGCCTTCATTTTCTCCTCTCCCTAAAATCAATCCACTCGTTTTCACTGGGGATATAGACAGTGATAATTATTAGCATATCGATGTGTTCAGGCATCGCGCACACCACATGTAACGGTTTCCCGTCCAATGTCCTCCCGTGTACCAAGCAACTCGGAAAGGGCCTGTCGTGTGGATATTTTTCGATCACCTCTCCCGTCAATGCTGAAATAACATCATCAACGGCGATATTGTCCTCGCGCATGGCAAGCCTTGCGTGCTCGGTGAACTTGATGTGCCTAAATCCAAAAATAACCTTATTTCCCCGAACAATACGAGATTTTAATTCACGGTGACGTATGCTGCGCTGAAAATCTTCTGTCTGCTCGGTTTATGGATTATGTACACACTGACCACTTTATTAGTAACATCAGGAGTGTAACTGCAGGTTAATGCTGCCGTGCTACCTATCGAAAAAAGCGCCCTATTATCAGGAAACGGATACGTTGCCATTGTCGTGGCTGAATCACTCGCCATTACCTGCAGGTCTTTAATAACCAAGTCATCTCCGCCCTCGTGCGAAATCGTAAGTATGTATAAAGTAGGGGAGTTTTCCTTCGCCGTCACTTTAAGCAACGCGTTCTGGGGAGCTCCCCGAACACTGAGCCCACCGACGAGCGTAGATAGGACCGCTGCCAAGGCCACCGTTATGGCGATCAGCAGTATAGTGCCCACTACCGGCGATACGCCCCTTTGTTCCAATTCTTCACCACAATCATAACGGTAAAACAGTGATATTTAATGTTTCTGTAATTATACTTCAAATCAGCTTTGCGCCGGCTTAATCAGCGACGCTTTCTGACAGACTCAATCCTCAAGCTTATTTTTCTGTAAAATGGTCAACTAATCTTTTGAAATCATCTTTGATATCCTTTAATGAATCGCTTATCTCACCGTATTTTTCTGCCATTTCATCAAACCTACCATTCATACCTTCATGCATCGAATTTATGGAATGTCCAACTTGCTTTACCTCTCCACCAAGACCTTTCAAATAAATCATTAAAGCCCATGCCCTCTCTCCAAATTCTTCTCTGATATCACCATACTTTATATCGAAATACTTGAACTTGCCTGTAGCTTTCGTTTTATCTATTGTATTTACGCTATCGACTTTGATGTAATCCTCTTCGATTTTTAATCGACCTACAAATTCGTCGATAATGCCTTCTTCCCCTTCGCAAATGATTCTAACGCTTCCGTCTTTTAGATTTTCAACAAAGCCTTTTATTTAAGTTCCCTCGCAATTTCTTGGACTTTATCTCTGTAGGCAACTTTTTGGATCCTGGGGCCTACAACGTTGATTACCGCCCTAACAGCCATTTTTTTACCATCCAGGCGGTTTTAACAGTGTTTTTTGCTTTAAAAAGTCTTTCGGGATTAAATACCGATACTTTTTGGCCGACTTTCAAATTAGATTAATGTTAGTGATTTATTGCATCAGTTTACGTGCAAGCCGAGCAATTTATGTGCAAAGTCTAAAATGCCGAAAAATAGAATAAGGAGGAAAGACAATATAATGCTAGGGGAAAGGAGAGGATTGAAGTGGCTAAAGGAGCCGTGGCGGTCGTTTTATTGATAGTCATGGCAGTGATAGCCATCGGGATCTACGAGGTAAGTGTTGAAACAGGGATGAGTGGGGGGGCAAAGTTAGGCCTGTCATTCGCAGCGACCATGATATTGATCGTCTTCGTGTTCTTCCTCGCCATTTTCCTTGGACGCATACAAAAAAGGGGAATGTCTCTTCAGTAAATTTGAATGGAGCTTTTAGAACCGCCGACTGGATTAAAACTATCCCAATAAAAAATTGTGGTTAAACTTAGATTTTGGGGAGTATCAGAATCGCGAACATCGCGTAAGCTATCACCATCATTATTAGCGCGTATTTCAGGCCCGACCTCATGTCAGCGGAGCTCGTCTGCCCTGCCACGAGCCCTGCGAACAGCCCCTCAAGTATCGAGGCGTGCATGAAGACATTCGTGACAAGAGGGACATCTATACCCCCGAAGAGTTGGACCCCACCCACGGCACTACCGACGGTGCCCTTGAGGCTCAGGGTCAAGATATTTCCTGTGATCATGTACATCGAGAACATAAATATTCCGAACATGAGGAGTATGATTATATTATAGGTTCCCATCGCCCCCTTCCTCTCCCTTTCGAGCTCTCGCTTGGTGGACACATCGCGCATCAGGATGTCCAAGACGTCACCTATGTCCTCATCGGCCTCGCTCGCCTTCTTTATAGTTCTCACCGCCCGCGAGATGAGTTCGGAACCGCTCACCCTTCGCTCGAACCTTTCCAACGCCTCACCCGCGGAAGACCCCCATTCAATGTCGGCGTTCATCCGCCTCACCTCCGTCGTGAGAGGGCCGAGATCCGCCGCCGAGGCGACCTTCAGGGATGCCTGGAGGGTAAGTCCTGACTTGATCCCGCTCGCAATCGCCCTCAAGAAGTCCAGCAATAAGTCCTCGTATTTACCTATTTTCATCTGAGTGACCTCGTAGACCGCCGCGTATGGAGCGGCCGCCATCACAAAGCCCAAGACCACGAAGGCTGTGATATTAAAGCCAAGAAAGAGGTACACCAGGAAGAGCGCGAGCGCCGTAAGAGGCACGCTAAAGAAAAGGATGTATACCGGCTCCCTCCGAATCACCTGAACAGGTTTCTTGAGGAAGTCCTTAAACCTCTGCCGCAGCAAACTCCTTGACAGTATCCTGCGCAGCCTCTGTTCTTGCTTCCCTCCATCGACCGTAGGAATCGCCCTATAGAAATCCACGGCTGCACTTCTTTGGGCCTTAACGACTATTTTTTCGGGCAATACCATGCTAACCAGTACCATAAATCCCACCGAGCCTATCGGGATCATTACATAAGAGATCAGGTAGAGCCAAGTCTCCGAGTACCCGGCCAATGGACCAAGAAGGGCAAAAACTAACAACATGAGCAGGGGCATCAGCATTATCATGGTGATGTACAGCTCAGAGTAGAGTTCCAAGACCGAGATGAACTTCCCTTGGTCCGCCTTCGCATTCTCCTGGTACTCAGACCACTTGCTCGAAAAGTATGAGGGTATATCTCCTCCAGTTTCGGCGATGGGCGCCAAAACCTCCAAGAACTCCTTGAGCCTTCTGGATGGAGTGGTTCTAGCAAGGTCACGGAGGGCTGTAAGCGGGTCGTGGCCGAGGTACTCCACATCCCTCATGTAGACGCGAGCCTCGTTCTTCAATTCCCCCGCATCCGGACGGGTGCTAAGTTCCCTGAATATCTCCACTATGTTGGCACCGCTTCGGCTCATTGCATGTATAAAACCAATTACTCGGGGCAATGCCAAGTCGATCTTGTACGCCCTGTTCTTGGCGTTCAAGCTGGGATAGTACAGATAAAGGCGGTAAGCTCCAAATCCAGCGATGGGCGCAAGAACAATTATGGGCACAAGAAACAGGAGACTCATTAAATGCATTATAAACAGGAATAGGGGACCAGCCACACCTATCCCAATCGCAACCAAGATCCCGTAAAGCATGCCTATGGAAACATAGAGGTCCGCTGAGATCGCCATACCGGCCCTTCTCAGGTCCCTCTGCAACATCCCTAATTTGCGCCCACGCGTCCGACGGCCGAATAAACGATATGCTAATTTACCCGTAGAGACCATATGCGGGCTCCCCAACACTCCTTTTTTACTTTATACCTATTTCCTTCATCACCTTTTCAGGATCGAAATAGTACTGCCTAATGATCTTCGAGACCTCGTCTATGGTACTTATGTTATGCTCGGTCAGATACTCGAGCACCTTCTGCCTGTTCTCGAGCTCCTTCTTGAGCCTCAGGGCGCTCCATCCGCGCTCTCGCATGATTTCGCCCATGACGATTGAATCTCCCAACATCTCGAATTGATCTGTCACTGGATCTCTCTCGAAAAGGCGGTTGGTCTTCAAGGCCCCGCTCTCCGGGTCAACTCCACCGATCTCCAATATGGATTGATTGCGGCGGACCCTCGTATCCTTGACGTGTGACAATAGCTGGATGCACACGATGTCCAGCGAGGCCAGCATGTGGTGAGGAACGTTGATCGGCTCCCCCTCAAGTCGGAACACCATCTCCTGTATGGAACCCGCGTGCATAGTGGAGTACGATGTGTGTCCAGTGGTCATCGCCTGGAATAGGGAGAGGGCCTCTGGACCTCGGACCTCACCTACAATTATGATCTCGGGCCTCTGCCTCAGTGCATTGGACAATAGATCGTACATGGTTATTGCCTTCTCACCGTACGCTGGTCGCGTGACCGCAGCCACCCAGTTCTCCTGGTAGAGCTGTAGCTCTCTTGTGTCCTCTATCGAGACTATCTTTGCATCCGGAGGCATGAACAGGGAAATCGCGTTCAGCGTGCAGGTCTTCCCGCTCGCCGTACCTCCCACGATAACTATGTTCCTCTTGTTCTCGGCCGCCAGCCAGAGGTAGGCCAACATCTCGGACGAGAACGTTCTGTATTTTACAAGGTCAACGGGAGTAAACGGCTGTTCCCTGTATTTCCTGATCGTGAAAGTGCTCCCCTTGGTCGTGATCTCTTTCCCCATCGTTGCCTGCAACCTGTAGCCCTGGGGAAGGGTCGCGTCCACGGTTGGCTTCCCGAGCGATATCGACTTACCGGCCCGTTCCACCAGCCTGCCTATGAAGAGGTCCAACTCCAATTCATTATCATAAGTGACGTTTGTCCTGATGTTTTGGTAATCTTGATGATACAAGAAGATTGGAGTACTGAGTCCGTCGCAAGAAATGTCCTCTATCCGGGGGTCCTTTAGAAACGCGTCTATCCTACCGTAGCCGATGTAGCTCCTCTTCAGGTAATAAATGAGTTTATTGACCGTATCTTCGTCGAGGGATATCTCGTACTCATTCAGGAGCTCCTTGACCTTTTCCACGATAATCGCGTCCCGATCCTTCCTCGATTCATCGTAGGTTAGACGGTCGAGCAGATGTTCGTGGAGCATCTCCAGGACGTTCTTTTCTGAGGGCGAAAGGCTCGGTTCCACCAAATAATATACTCGCTCATTTTGCTCCGGGTTAAACATGATGGCTACCCAGGAGTAAGGTTCTTCTATCCAATATCGCGACTTTTCCTGATATCCGTCTAGTGGCATGGAAGTCCCATTTTTGTCAAATCTCTTCAGGCTGACCTCCACACCCGTCATCTTCTTCTCAAGGTCGACTATCTCGCTGTCTGCCTCAAGCCCTTCAATGTCAGATTTTTCTGCTACCACTGCATTTTCAACGGTGGATTTTTTTGCGTGCTTTCCCCGTCGAACTCGCTCCTTTTTGCCAACTAGTTTTTTTGCCTCTTTCTTTTCGCTTTTACTACCCCTAAACCTAGAAGAGAACCTAGCAAGCATACCAATCTTCTTGGCAGATGGTTTGGTTTCCTCAACCACTACTGGGTCCTCTTTAACTGGAGCCATCTTTTGCTGAAGATCCACTTTTTCAAGTCGAAGTTGCGCCTTTTTCCTCGCATCCTTGGACTCTTCCTCTTCAAATGCTATCTTTTGCTGAAGTTCCGATAGCTCGATATCTGTATCAGACCCTCCAGTGGTTGATTCCTCTGATTTCACCTTTCTACGTCTGAATCTTCCCTTTTTGCCAACACTCTCTGTACCAGAGAGGGCGGTAATTTTTCTCTTTTCGACCAATGAATCTTCCCCTTTAAGATTAATTCCCAAGTTAAAAAGATTGTCTGAGCTAGTTAAACTTTATGTAGGATTGTTTCACAGGAAATCGAATTAACTATCTAATTTTCAACCGAGCACTCGCCATTTTCCAAGGATCAGCTGAGGCGGATAGCGTTTGTCTCCTTTTCGGTTTTGAGCACTATCAGCGTGCGCGTGCTGCTCACACCGGGTATGGAGTCGAGCTCGTGCAGAATATCGTTCAACTTGAGAGTGTCATCGGTGATCATCTTGAGGAATAGGTCGTGCTCCCCTGCGACCTCATGAATTTCAAGCACCTCGGGCCTCTTTATCAGCTGGGATTTAACCTCGGCGCAGCGCCCTGGCTCGGTCGAGACGCCTATGAAGGCCTTTAATTTCTTGCCTATTGCCTGCGGCTCCACAACCACGACGAACCTTTTTATCACTCCCGCATCCACGAGGCGTTTCACCCTCTTGTGGATGCCAGACGTGCTGACGCCCAGGCGCTTTGCAAATTCAGCATAAGGCAACTTGGCATCGGCCTGGAGCAAGTTGAGCAACTTCTTGTCAGTTGAATCCAATTCCATTATTTTCACCCGATAGCTATACCGATGGCTAATAAGAGGTGTTTTCGTGCATATTATTTATATTTTTCGGTTATTTGGGGATATTTTATACATTTAATACAATTTAGTAAAATTTATATACAAACAAACGAATGTCTAAGGGATGATTATGGCGAAGTCGCTCGAAACGCTCGTGGACGAGTCGAACTATGCGCTAGTTATAGGGATAGGCGGGGGAGGGGATGTCATCGGTACTATACCGACCGCGCGCTACCTGCGTTGGCTCGGACTAAACACTTTGATCGGCGGCATTACATGGGAGAGGTATGTTGTCGACCCTGAACCAGGACCTCGGAGAATGGAAGAAATCGTCGACGTAAAAATTCTCTCGAGCACCGTCGGGCTCGCAAATGCCAAAACCCAGACGACCAAGGGTATCCGTTTCACGGAATCAATCGTTGCTGAAATATTAGGTACCGAGGTCATGCTCGTTGACCTGAACAAAGGCGTGCAGGGAATCATCTCCGGCCTGAACGAGGCCATCGAGAAACTAGGCATCGATCTCTTCGTGGGAATAGACGTCGGGGGCGATGTCTTAGCCGAGGGCACTGAGCAGGGGCTGCACAGCTTGCTCGCTGACAGCATGATGCTTACGGCGATGGTCAACCTAAAGGTGCCATCCGTGCTCGGGGTGCTTGGGTACGGAAGCGACGGCGAGCTCGGCTTCGAGAGGTTGAACGAGAACGTGGCCCGCATCGCCAGCTACGGAGGATTCCTCGGGGCCAGGGGTTTGACTCCAGATGACCTGAAGGTGCTAGACGAGGTGATAAAGAACACCAAGACCGAGGCGACGGCGCTCGCGGTCGAGGCTGCCAAAGGCAAGGTTGGGGAGTTCGAGATCCGGGGTGGCCAGCGAAAGGCTCTTTTGACTCCAGCATCAGCGGTCACGTTTTTCTTTGACCCTCGCGTGATATTCGAACGCGTGAGCAAGGTCGCTAAAGAGCTCGTTCAAACCAAGAGCTTGGATGAAGCGCAGGAGGTGCTCGAGCGCATGGGCGTGCCCAGCGAGCTGACGTTCGAGAGGAACTATGTTTGGAAAAAGTATGCCTCGAGCGACAAGCTTTATGGAGGTAGCAAATGAAGCGCATCGATCTGCACACCCACTCGTTGCTTAGCGACGGAGAACTCGTGCCGACGGAGTTGGCTCGTAGGGCGGAGCACCTTGGCCATGAGGCGATCGCGATAACCGACCATGTCGACAGCTCCAACATCGAATGGGTCGTGAAGGGTATAACGAAAGCTGCATCCGAGGTGAACAGGTACATGGACATCAGGATTATTCCGGGGGTGGAGCTGACTCACGTGCCAGTGCCGATGATAGCCAAGCTGGCGAAGCTCGCTCGAAGGCTTGGGGCAGAGATAGTGGTCATGCACGGGGAAACCACCGCCGAACCAGTTCATGAGGGAACCAACGATGCCGCGCTGGCATGTTCGGATGTCGATATCCTGGCCCACCCGGGTCTGATGACACTGAAGCAGGCCGAACGAGCCAGAGAGGCGAACATCTACCTCGAGCTCACTTCGAGGCAGGGGCACTGCATAGCGAATGGCTGGGTCGCGCGTGTAGCCAGCGAAGCGAAGGCAAAGCTGATAGTAAACACGGACACCCACAGCCCGCGCGAATTGCTAACGGTCGATGCAGCGTTGAATGTAGCGAGGGGTGCGGGACTGGACGAGGCCGCAACCAGGGAGGCAGTCTTGAAAAATCCTAAGGAGTTGGTGGGGGAAAAATAAAATGCTGTCGAAACGCGTGGACAAGATGCTGAAATTGAGAGTCAAATATCCGCTTGCACGCAAATACGGCGCGCGGTTAAAGGGGGCCATAAACCTCGCCTCGAACGAGAGCCCTTTTGGTCCCTCCCCAAAGACAATTGAAGCCATAAAATCAGGAATCGATCGAATCGGCTCGTATCCGGACCCCAGTGGTATTGAGCTCAAGCGCGCAATTGCCGGCTACATCGGAGTTGACCCAGAATGTGTGGCGCTCGGCAATGGTTCCGATGAACTCGTAGATCTCGTGTGCAAAGCCTTCATGGACCCCGGTGAAAATGTGTTGATCCCTCTGCCGACATTTAGCATCTACGAGCTCGCCTGTAGGATAAATGGTGGCACCCCCGAGTTTTTTGAACTTCCTAATCTTGAGTGGAGAGCTGCGGAGTTCGAGAGCGCTATGAAAGATGCAAGATTAACTTTCATAGGGAGACCAAACAACCCGACCGGCAACGGCATGAGCGCCGAGGGCCTTCGCGAGCTGCTGAAGAGTGGTAAATTGGTGGTCGTTGATGAGGCGTACGTGGAGTTCGCCGGATACTCCGTTGCGAAGGACGCCGCGAGGCGAGAGAACTTGCTGGTGTTGAGGACATTCTCGAAGGCATTCGGACTGGCAGGTTTGCGTGTCGGCTATGCGATAGGCAGCTCGGAACTCATCGAAGCGCTGGAGCACGTGCGCGCCCCTTTCAGCGTCAACAGCCTGGCTCAAGTCGCCGCAATAGCTGCACTTCGCGACAGGCGTTACCTACGCAATGTAATCTCCATGATACGGAAAGGTCGAACCTACCTCAGCAGAGAGCTTTCAATGTTTGGTTTGTCCCCGCTGCCATCTGATGCAAATTTCCTCATGGTCGATGTCACGCCGCTCGGCACGGATGCGCCGGCGCTCTGCGAGTTCTTGGCCAAAAGAGGAATCCTGATCCGCGATCTCTCGAAATTCAGGGGCGCTGGCTCGAGTTGGGTCAGGGTAAGCGTTGGTAGCCCTGAACAAAATGAGAAGTTCGTGGAAGTCATGAAAAAATTCAAAAGAGGTGGTTAGGTGATGATGAAAATCGCAGTTCCAAAGGGACACCTGGAGGAAACAACGGTTCGCCTGCTAGAGAATTCAGGCATAGGCGCCGTCAATAGGGAGTCCCGTCAGCTTTTCGCGAAGACGAACGATCCGGAGATAGAATTAGTTTTCGTTCGTGCGCAGGACATACCACACCTCGTCGCAAAGGGGGCGACGGACCTCGGTATTACAGGATATGATTTGGTACGCGAGAGCGCTAGCGATGTCGTGGAGCTGCTTGACCTAGGTTTTGGTTATACAAAAGTCGTGGTCGCAGCGCACGAAAAGTCCGGCATAGAGTCGGCTAAAGATATAAAATCTGGAATGAGAGTGGCGACGGAGTTTCCCAACGTCGCTGGCCGCTACTTTACCGAGAAGGGCAAAAAGGTTGAGCTAACCCGCGTCACTGGAGCCGCCGAGATAACTCCATTTATCGGAGTGGCAGACTTAGTCGTGGATATATCTAGCACCGGCACTACGTTGCGCATGCACGGACTACAAATCATCGACACCATCCTCGAGAGCTCGGCTAGATTGATCGCAAACCGTCGTAGCCTCAGGGAGAAAAAGGCCAAGATCGAGGACATGACGACCGCGATTGAGAGCGTTATCAGGGCAAGAGGGCGGAAGCTCATACTCTTGAACGTGCCTGAGGCCAAGCTGCTGTCCATCAAGCGGATAATGCCGGGGATGGCTGGCCCAACAGTATCCAAAGTCGAGGCAGCCGAGCCCATGTTGGCGGTGCAGGCTGTCGTCGAATCTGACAAGGTCTACGAGATAGTTCGAAAGGCCAAGCAGGCTGGCGCTAGAGACATCCTTGTGGTGCCGATCGAGCGAATACTACCTTGATGACATACGTATGTCATGATGAGAAAAATGTTAGTGATCCCGAGCGTCGACATCCTAAAAGGGCGATGCGTCCAGCTAGTCGGAGGTAAGCCTGGGACGGAGAAAGTGTATGGCGACCCAGTTGAATCTGCACAAAGGTGGATCGCCGAAGGAGCCCGTTATCTGCACGTCATTGACCTCGACGCAGCATTGGGCACTGGCGACAACTTCAACAAGATCGCAGAAGTGCTTGCGAATGTAAACGTGGAAGTTCAGGTTGGGGGAGGTATTCGATCAGTTGAAAGAGCTTCTGAATTAATTGGATTAGGGGTCGACAGGGTGATAATGAGCACGACTGCGATGGAGCAGCCGGAATTGATACGCGAATTGGTCGAGCTCGCAGGAGGCGCCCGTGTAATGGCAGCGGTAGACTCAATTTCGGGAAAAGTTGTGATAAGGGGCTGGCGCACTCCGACGGATAAATCGGCGGTTGAGGCTGCAAAACAGTTTGAACGTATGGGAGTTGGGTCTTTGCTGTTTACCAGCGTGGAGGTTGAGGGCAGGTTGGCAGGCGTTGCAACGAGATCTATTCGTGAAGTCGTGCAGGCAGTAAAAATCCCAGTTTTCGCAGCTGGAGGGGTGGCTTCGATCGATGATGTGAAGGTGGTACGTGAGACGGGAGCGGCTGGATTGGTGATTGGGATGGCGTTCTACGAGCGCAAGCTAACTTTCAGGCAAGCGATAGAGGTGGCGGAATGAGAACAAGTAATGTGAGCAGGAAGACGAAGGAAACAGAAGTTGAGGTGAAGATAAATCTAGATGGCTCTGGCATTGCAAAGGTAAATACCGGTATCAAATTCCTCGACCACCTATTAAACAGTTTTGCCAAGCACGGATGTTTCGACCTAACAGTTAAGGCTCGTGGAGACCTCGAGCACCACATCGCAGAAGATGTGATTATCGCTCTCGGTGAGGCACTGGTTAAGGCGTTGGGAACCAAGTCGGGCATACGAAGGATGGGCGATGCGATCGTTCCAATGGACGATGCGCTAGTGCTAGTAGCTGTCGACTTGGGCGGGCGGGCGTATGCTGAGACCGAGGCGAAATTTGCGAAGAAAAAGTTAGATGATTTAAGTTCGGACCTCATCGAACACCTGCTTCAAACGCTCGCGACGAATGCCAAGCTGAATTTACACATACAGGTCATTCGGGGCCGCAACGATCACCACAAAGCGGAGGCGATATTCAAGGCTTTAGGCATTGCATTGGCCGAAGCCGTGAGCAGGGCGCCTCGAAGGGTTGGGGTGCCTAGCACGAAAGGGGTGATATGATGTACAAGCGGAGCAGTGAGGTAGATAAATGCTAACTAAGAGGATCATATCCTGCCTCGACGTCTTAAATGCGCGAGTGGTAAAGGGAATAAAGTTCAAGCAGCTCCGAGACGCGGGCGACCCTGCAGAGCTAGCTAGTTGGTACGATCAGCAGGAGGCCGACGAGGTGGTCTTTCTGGATATAGGCGCCTCTCCGGAGGGAAGGGAGGCGATGTTCGGCGTCGTGGAACGGACAGCTCAGCAGCTCTTCATTCCCCTTACGGTTGGAGGAGGGATCCGCTCGCTCGAGAATATCGAACGGATGCTCAAGTCGGGAGCCGATAAAGTCGCGATAAACACGGCAGCAGTAGAAAACCCTGAGCTCGTTCGAGAATCGTCAAGGCGATACGGCAGCCAGTGCATAGTCATAGCAATCGATGCCAAGAACATCGGCGAGAGGAAGTGGGAGGTCTACACCTACGGCGGGAGGAGACCGACGGGCGTGGATGCCCTGAAATGGGCTCGTGAGGTCGAATCCCTGGGCGCAGGTGAGATATTGCTCACAAGCATGGACGCTGACGGTACAAAGGCTGGATATGACCTTACGCTTACGCGGACGATAGCCGAGGCCGTAAGCATTCCTGTCATAGCATCAGGTGGGGCAGGAAATCCCCAACATGTCTACGAGGCTTTAACTGAGGGCCGAGCAGATGCGGCACTTCTTGCTGGAATATTTCACTTTGGTATCTATACCGTCGGAGACATCAAGCGATACCTGCAAATGCAAGGCGTCCCTGTGAGGCCGGCTGGAGATGGACGCATATACGTCTCTCATGATTAAATGGAGGAATTAGATGGAAAAGCCTTTGAAAATTGTACGGCTAGGTGATTGCTCGCGTGAGGAGCGCCAGCAACTACTCAAGCGCTCGGAACTGGATGTCGCTTCCGTAGTTTCCACTGTGCGCGAGATAGTGGAAGACGTGAAGAAGCATGGGGACGAGGCATTACTTGAGTACAGCTCTCGGTTTGACAAGGTAAGGCTCGGTCGCAAACAGCTCCAAGTATCAAAGGAGGAGATCCGCCAAGCGTATAGAAAAATTGACCCAGAGATCGTCGACGCCATAAAAAAAGCATCTAAAGCTATAGAAAAATTCCACCTGGGGCAATTACCCAAGGAACGGATGATGGAACTTCAGCGTGGGATAAAGGCTGGTCAGTTAGTTCGTCCGCTTGAAAAGGTTGGCGCGTATGTGCCGGGAGGGCTTGCGAGATATCCCTCGAGCCTGCTCATGGCAGTAGTACCAGCTAAGGTAGCGGGCGTTAAGGAAATCATCGTATGTTCCCCTCCTAAGATCGACGGCGAGATTGACCCCACAACGCTCGTGGCCGCAGATGTCGCAGGAGTAGACAAGGTGTTCAAGGTAGGCGGGGCCCAGGCGATAGCGGCGATGGCGTATGGGACTACCACGATACCAAAGGTCGACAAGATCGTCGGCCCGGGTAACATCTATGTGGTGGCCGCGAAACATGTGGTTTCAGCTGATGTCGAAATAGACTTCGCAGCTGGCCCGAGCGAGGTTCTGATCCTAGCCGATGCATCAGCTAACCCGGACTATATCGCGGTCGACCTACTTGCCCAGGCAGAGCATGATCCAGCGGCTGCAGCGGTACTTGTGACAACCTCAGAGAAACTGGCTCGAGAAGTTAGCGAACTCGTCCAAACCATGCTAAAAGGCAGCCCCAGGGAGGAAATCCTGCTTAAATCTCTGAACAAATATGGGCGAGCTGTTGTGGCCAACGATTTAAATGAGGCAATCGAGTTTGTGAACGATTATGCGCCTGAACACCTCCAGATAATGGTCGAACGCCCAAACAAAGTGCTGAGGCTCGTAGAGAACGCCGGGGCGATATTCGTTGGGCCTTATGCTCCGGTGGCCGCTGGCGACCTCGCTGTCGGGCCTAACCACATACTGCCTACTGGGGGCGCGGCTCGGCGGCGCTCGGGGCTCTCCGTGCTAGATTTCGTGAAGCTTCCAACGGTACAGGTGCTGACAAAGGAGGGGCTGAAGCGCGTGGCGAGTGTCGCGGAAAAGCTGGCCGAGGCGGAGGGATTACCCGGACATGCTCAAAGTATCAGGAGGAGATTCAGGAAATGACGAAGATCTCGATAGTGGATTACGGCGTTGGTAACCTGCACAGCATCAGGAGGGGAATTGAGTTGGCGGGTGCTGATGCGATGGTGACGAGTAACCGCACCGAGATAGAGGCTACTGATGCCATCGTGTTACCTGGAGTGGGGGCTTTCGATGACGCGATGGAGGGGCTAAAGGACAAGTTTGAACCCATCATGGATGCGGTTCGAGGTGGCAAGCCTTTGCTGGGCATCTGTCTGGGCATGCAGCTTTTGCTCACGAGAAGTGAGGAGGGCAAGTCGATGGGGCTGAACATAATTCCCGGCGAGGTTGTCAGATTACCCAAAGGTTTCAAGGTGCCCCAGATGGGCTGGAACTCGCTCGAGATTAAGCGAGAGCACCCCATCATCGCAGGCATTGCCCCTGGCAGCTACATGTACTTCGTCCACTCCTACTGTACCCGCCCTAAGGATTCAAGCACCATCTTAACCACTACAGACTACGGAATCGAATTTCCATCGATCATTGCACGGGATTCGATCATAGGTGTACAATTTCACCCTGAGAAGAGCAGCAAGATCGGGCTGCAGCTGCTTAAAAACTTTGTGAGTATGGTGAAGGGATGAAACTTTCGAAAGCTCAGGCACAACAGTTCATGGGATCATTGGATTTCAAGGAGGGCCTGGTGACTGCTGTGGTAAGAGAATTCAAAAGCGGGGACATGTTGATGGTCGCGCACATGAACGAGGAAGCCGTCCTCAAGACGCTCACTACTGGTCTGATGCACTACTGGAGCCGCTCGAGGCGGAAGCTTTGGATGAAGGGGGAGGAATCGAAGCACTACCAGCGCGTTCGAGATGTTTTCGTGGATTGTGACGGCGATGCTCTGCTGTTCGATGTAGAGCAGATCGGCGGCGCGTGCCACGATGGCTATCGATCATGTTTCTATCGAAAGGTCAAGGGAGGTAAATCGGTACGGGTGTTGAAAAAGGTATTCAGTCCCAAAAAAGTTTATAGATAGTTCAACCGTCAGAGATTCTATCCAGCTCTATGGAGGGACGTAGGTAACTTCAAGGTATGGGTCTTGGCTATCGTACTCACTAGAGTAAAAAACGATTAATAAGTTGTCAGACTGACTTTCGATCGCTAGGAATCGACCATCGTTGACCCCAATGGACTGCCCGCTTTCACTATCGTTCACCCATCTCAGCCTGAAGCTCGTGTATGCATGCCCAGCACCATGGTCGACCTTCAGCTGATTTAGCACGTCTAGATTGTCCCAGCCATGCGACCTGAACTTACCTACATAATTTTCTCCGTCCGTAAGGACTTGGGCGTCGAACTCGTTTGCCGTTATTGTCTCATCCCACACCTGGTCGTTAACTCTGGTAAGCACGACATTGTCATCCCAGCCATCCGCGGCAAATCTACATAACCAAAGTTTTGCCAAGAAAATATTTGATCCGGCTGGAATGCCGCTGATATCAAATTTCATCTGTGCTCTCGAATATCCACCAAATGCGTAGACATCGGCAGTTGGATAGATAACGGCTTTCACGAAAGTTGCATGCGCTATGCAGCTACCGCTTGCCTTTATCTTGTTATCTGCACGTGAAACGGCGGTCACGGTTACATTATCCTTCGTGCAGTTCTCCGCGTTCTCGGGTATGGTGACGCTTAGCATGACCACTCTATTTTCGCCGGGTTGGACGTTCTCAAGCAGGTTTTCCGAGAGCATCAAAGTCCAGCCTGAGTTATCACCCATCCCCAAAGTAAAGGTGTCTTTATCTCCCCCCATATTAACGACAGTGACTGTGTAATCTAGAGTCCCCCCCGGCGGACCGCGTTGGTAACTGGGCGAAATTGACACGGACACTCCATATGTAATGCCGAAGCAGTAAACCCTGTGGTCGGGGTAATAGGATCCGACGTAGACTTTACTATCTGCAACAGCTGGCGAGGAAAATATCGATCCACCAGTTGCGAAGTCCCAGATCGATGCGCCATTTTCGGCGTTAAGGCAGTAGATGCTACCATAATTATTACCACGTGAGCCGACGTAAACCTTACCATCTGCAACAGCCGGCGAGGAGAATACTCCGGCGTTCATCGTGAAGCTCCATACAAGGGCACCGTTTTCGGCATTAAAACAATAGACTTTACGGTCCTTAGAACCTAGGAAAACTTTACCATATGCAACAGTGGGGGATGAATACACTAAGTCGCCTGTTTTGAAACTCCATTTGAGGGCACCATTTTCAGCATCCAGACAATAAACGTTGTCATCATACGATCCCACGTAAACCCTACCGTCCACGACTGCTGGGGATGAATACACTAAGTCGCCTGTTTTGAAACTCCATTTGAGGGCACCATTTTCAGCATCCAGACAATAAACGTTGTCATCATACGATCCCACGTAAACCCTACCGTCCACGACTGCTGGAGAGGAATCCACTCGTCCGCCAGTCGTGAAGCTCCACACAAGCGCACCGTTTTCCGCATCAAGGCAGTAAATCCTCGGATAAGAACCCACGTAAACTTTACCATTCACGACGGCTGGAGATGAGTCCACGCCGGAATCTGTTACAAAGCTCCAGATATAGACACCATTTTCTGCATTCAGACAGTAAACTTTGTAGTCACGGGAGCCCACGTAGACTTTATCGTACGCGACCGCTGGAGAGGAATATACAGCTGCACCGGTCGTAAAGCTCCATATGGGCGCACCGTTTTCCGCATCAAGGCAGTAGACTTTGCCATCGAGGGCGCCGAAGTAGACCATGTCGTTCATGATAGCAGGAGATGAAAATACTTGGCCACCAGTTCCAAAATTCCATTTCAAATTACTGCTGCTTGGCGCTCTCGACTCTGAGTACCCCCCGCGCGCGGGGTCATGATGAAACATCGGCCAATCAAGGATATTCTCCGGACTACTGGTGCTCATGGTCGTGACACCGGCTAAAGTGGCTAATCCTGTAGCTCCGGCTGCACCAGCGAGAATAAGTAATGCCACGACTAAAATCAAAGAAACGTGGCCCATCTTCAACCCCTTCATTTTCAGACCCTTTACCATAAAAATCTTACAATAAACTGTTGTCGCGTACTTCATCAGAACCATTCAACGATATAGAGAAACTTTTTTAGCACAAATTACATAACATAAAAGGTGAGATAATGGAAGGATTGCCCGACTACATCGATGAGGAAGAAGAGGAGGAAGAAGAGGAATTCTGGCCCATCACAATTCGAGCCGAATTAATAGAGTACATATTGCGTCGCTATGGCTCACTCAAGGCACGTGATTTATCGCGCATCCTGGGCTGCAAACTTCAAGATGTTCGACAGGTCCTGAGGCAACTCGAGCGATCAGGCAGGGTGAAGAAGGCTAAGCTCGGCAGAAACTACATTTGGGCGTCTACCGAGGAACTTCATTCCGGCTTCATGTACTACTGATTTGGATCTCGTAGCCTCGGGCGATTTTCTTAATGTTTTTGATCCTTACTTTTTCCAAGGACTTGTGTAGGGTCGACCATCCATCAGCGGTGGGTATGCGCAGCATAAAAATATCTGACGCAACAGCCCTCAGCTCGATGTTGGAATCAAGCCGGACTTTGACTATCGATCGCTTGGATTCCGCGGCCTTCTCTATCGAGCCGACCACCTGCTCGAGCGCTGCAACAAGCTTCTCGGGAGGTGGCTCTAACTCTTCCCTTCTTTTGAGCATCTGCGAGATTCTCCCGCGTTGATCAAGCCGGCGGCGAGTTTCAGTCTGACCGCGTAGCCTGTACAAAATAACCATTGCGATTAAGAGTGCCAGAATAAAGGTGAGCACGAGTGCGATTGCCCAGTCCAACGATAGCTCCGGCATGGTTAATGATCGGCGGCGCATTTAATTAAGCGTCTGGCTGAAGTCATGTGGGAGCTTACTTGGAGACAAGAAAGGAGATTCAAATTTTAATAATCGAGCGCGACAGGCTCATCGACGCCCTGCGCAGGCTGGATGAGGGCCGGGAGACTGGCGATGTAACCAAACTTGATTATGATATTTTACATGAACGCTATGAGAAAAAACTTCGAGAGGTCGAGGAGAAGCTCGGCCTTGGGCAAAAGAAAAAATCTAGAGGGCTTGCGAGGCTAAAAATTCTGCGCAAGAAACGCGGCAAGGGAACCTAAACTTTTATGCGCGACAGAAAAAGCTCTACGTGATTAAAATGGCCAGGATGGTCGATATCAGCGGCAAACCAGCTGTCCCGAGGAGAGCGATGGCCAGCGGCTTCATACACCTAAAGGAGGAAACGCTGGAGAAGATCAGGGCTGGAAAAGTACCAAAGGGCGATGTTTTGACGGTTGCACAGACAGCGGCGATATTGGCCGTAAAACGCACGCCGGAGCTCGTCCCTCTCGCCCACCCAATTCCCCTGACGAGCACAGATGTCGGTTTCAAGTTCGAGGATGCTGGCATACGTGTGAAGGTCGAGGTTCAGAGCATTGGGCAAACTGGAGTTGAGATGGAGGCATTGGTCGGGGCCACTAGTGCATTGCTTGCGATATGGGACATGGTAAAAGGCTTGGAGAAGGATGATGCAGGGCAATATCCGACGACCTCGATCACGGATGTCAAGGTAATCGAGAAGGTGAAGGGATGAGCGGGATAGAGCACAGAGAAGGGGCGCCAAAACACCTTCGTCTGGCGGTGTTGACCATAAGCGATAGCAGGTCTGCAGCGATGAGGGATGGAAAGGATATGGATGTCTCCGGAAAGATAATCGAGCGAAGACTTCAAGAGATGGGGCATGAATCGACGCGCCTCATCGTGCCAGACGAAGCTAGGGAGATTGGAGCAGCTGTGAAAAAATTCATCTCAGATAAAAAAATAGATGCAATCATAACAACCGGGGGAACAGGCATAACCTTTCGAGATGTAACGATCGAGACAATTCAACCTCTCTTCGAAAAGGAGTTGCCAGGCTTCGGCGAGATATTAAGGCAAAGGGGGTATCAAAAAGTGGGCGGCCCAGCAATCCTAACTCGAGCGACAGCCGGCTTGATAAAACGAAAACCAGTTTTCTGCCTGCCAGGTGCGCCCAACGCAGTTGAGGTTGCTATGGATTTAATCATCCCTGAACTCGGTCACTTGGTCAAACATGCTCGTGAGTGAAATGTCAGTCAGAATGCACGGTTTTACTCGTTATGCTAGACTTGCGGACGCATTGAAAATTGTCTTATCAAAAGCCAAAAGACTTGAATCCGAAGCTGTACCATTCGATCGAGCCCTAGGCCGCGTATTGGCTGAGGATGTTATTTCTGAGGTGGATGTGCCACCTTTCGATCGTTCAGCGGTAGATGGCTATGTCGTTCGAGCCGCGGACACATTTGGGGCGAGCGAGCTGAAACCGGTGAATCTCCGTATCATAGGTTCGATGGACATCGGAGTCACCAGCAAACTTCACGTGAGGAAGGGGGAGGCGATAAAGATAATGACGGGTGCATCTCTACCAAAAGGCTCGGACGCCGTGGTAATGGTCGAGCATACACGGGCTAAGGGCAAAAACATTGCGGTGTCCGCACCAGTTACTCCAGGCAAAAACGTCTCCGAGAAGGGAGAGGATGTTAAAGCAGGCGAGGTCGTGCTCGGGCGCGGATGCCTGTTGAGGCCGCAGGATGTGGGCATGCTCGCATCGATGGGCAAAACTCTGGTGCGGGTTTCACGCATGCCAGAAGTGGCGATCCTTGCGACTGGCAGCGAACTTCGAAAGCCTGGTGAACGCCTTGGGCGAGCAGAGGTCACAGACATAAATAGCTACTCTCTTGCAGCTGCCGCGGAAAGGTTTGGCGGCTTGTCGCACAGGCTTGGAATTGTACCCGATGAGTCAGAGCAGTTGAAGCGAGCGTTGAGAAAAGCAATCAGCTACGATGTGGTACTCGCATCGGGTGGCAGCTCTGTGGGCGAACACGATATCATGCCGGATGTTATAGCGGAGCTGGGCGAACTTATGTTCCACGGCGTAGCGATCCGTCCAGGCGGCCCTACTGCGTTCGGTATAATCAAAAGTAAACCTATTTTCGCTCTTCCGGGTTTTCCAGTCTCATCCCTCATTGCCTTCGATATGTTGGTGGGGCCGGCGCTGCGCCAAATGCAGGGCCTGCCCGCCGATAGAGGTTATCCCAAAGTCCGGGCAAGGCTGGCGCGCAAGGTCAGCTCAACATTGGGTCGAGCAGATATCGTCAGGGTCAGGATTAAATCTAAAGAGGAGGGACTGGTGGCCGACCCGATTCGAGTCACTGGCTCAAGCGTGCTCAGCTCGATGACTAAAGCTGATGGATTTGTTATCGTGCCTGAGGATGTCGAGGGGTTCGATGAGGGCAAAATCGTCGAGGTGGAACTCTATCGTTAATTAAATGAGCGCTATTTTTTTATTCAGATAAACCGTCGTACCGCTTCTTTGTTTTGAACCACTATGGTTACGAATTGTAAAAGTGATTTATGGTAAAAAATTATTTTAGACATTACCATAGGGGTGTGCAAAATTCCTTGTTCTCGGGCTCCTTGACAGTTACTCATGCAAGAAGCGGTTGAGCTAGCAAGGTTGGTAGTTAACAAAACAATTGTTCCAGAGCGCAGAGGAAGGGGCAGAAAAGG
>Ga0315282_10000727_pt1 | contig 64563 bp, 67 predicted proteins | sample YL17G07_20_MG_FD_203693 | JGI IMG/M metagenome (GOLD analysis project Ga0315282, IMG submission 203693) | Sediment microbial communities from Yellowstone Lake, YNP, Wyoming, USA - YL17G07_20 | ecosystem: Environmental > Aquatic > Freshwater > Lake > Sediment | place: USA: Wyoming | collected...
CCAGTTTTTAACCCACTCCTCCATACACCCTAATATTAGGGTGTATAAACTAATATAGTTTTCGCTCAACTAAACAGCAACAGAACAAAAAACAAAAACTACACCCTAAAAAAATGCAGAGTTAAGGATAAAAAATAAAATTAGCGGAACGCATCCACACATTAGAATGCGGCTAGAATATCTCCAAAAGAACATAATGGCTTATGATAACGATCCAATATTAACACAACTATTTGCTCAAAATGATAGAATAAATGATAGTATAACGAAATATTTATAATTACATTATTGTAGGTAAGTGTATTTAATAGTTATGATTTTAGCGGTAGTGCGAGAATTTTTCCGCGCGTGTGATCAACCGTATATATTAGTGAAGCGCAAGCCGGAGTGGTATGCCATTTTATGACCGGGGGGGGGGGGGAAGTGCGCTCCCCAAAGGATAAAGAATAAGTACTATTTATACTTATTTTAATAAGTCTAGTAGGGACTAAATATGGTCAAAATGACTTTATTTCACCACCTAGACGAGCCTTAATATGGAAATAAGGCATTTTTCCAGAAGTTCAATCTGTTATATGGCGAAAAGATAGAAATGAGGCACTATTCGTTGGTTAGATTGGGGCTCACTGTATGCCGGTATCGATGTTTACGTCCACCGTGATAGGCATTCCATAAGCCACGGGCATGTTTATGGCCATCCCTAGATAGCAACCTTTTTAATCAAGAATCTGTATACGATAGATGGAGTAATATTAATGGTTTCAACCATCGTTGTGGGCGGGTTTTTTGGCGACGAAGGCAAGGGCAAGATCGTGGCCCATATCGCTTACAAGGAACACCCCTCCATCATCGCGAGGGGCGGCGTGGGCCCCAATGCCGGCCATACCGTTTTCAAGGATGGGGTAAAATACGGGGTCCGCATGGTCCCCTCGGGTTTCGTTTATGATAAGGCGAGGCTTTTGATCGGGGCGGGCGTCCTGGTAGACCCGGTCGTCCTGGAGCGAGAGGTGCAATTGCTCGGCTGCGGCGACCGCCTGGGAGTAGATTACAGGTGCTCCATCATCGAGGAGAAGCACATCCAGGAAGATAAGAGTACGGAGCGCCTGGCCAAAAAGATAGGGACCACGGGCACGGGCTGCGGTCCAGCCAATAAAGACCGTGTCATGCGGAGCGCCCGGCAGGCCAGGGACGTTGAATCGCTAAAAAAATACCTCACGGACGTATCGCAAGAATGTAACGACGCCCTGGACAGGGGCGACAACATCATCATCGAGGGCTCCCAGGGCTTCGGCATCTCCCTCTATTACGGCACTTATCCCTTCGTCACGTCGAAGGATACTTCGGCATCCTCTTTAGCGGCGGACGTGGGCGTCGGGCCGACGAGGATCGACGAGGTGGTCGTCGTGTTCAAGGCGTTCCCTACCCGCGTCGGCGAGGGCCCCTTCGAGACGCAGATGACGCCCGAAGAGGCCGAAAAGAGCGGGATAATGGAGTTCGGGACGGTCACGGGGAGGGCCCGGCGCATCGGCTACTGGGACCCGAAGATGGCCCGGTATTCGGCCATGATCAACGGCGCCACCCAGGCGGCCATCACGGGCCTCGACCGCGTCGATCCCCATGTGAAGGGCGCCACGGAGTATGAGGAGCTCACGGAAAAGGTGAAAAGCTTCGTAGGCCAGGCCGAGAAGGACGCGGGCGTGCCATTCACCCTATTGTCTACGGGCCCGGACCAGAAGGCTATTATCGACCTGCGTAACCATAAGAAGTGATCGCATGAAAAAGGACTTGATGGAAATCCTGTGCTGCCCCATCTGTAAGGGCGACCTGGAACTCGTGATAAAAAAAGAGAGTGGCAACGAGGTCGTAGAAGGCACTCTGCATTGCAAGAAGTGCAACGAGAACTACCCAATAGAGGACGGCATTCCTAATCTTTTACCGCCCGAGCTGCGTTGAAATGGGGTGAGCGAATGGGGCTGGGTTCGGCGGAAGAGTTGAGCGGCTATGACGAGGTGGACTCGGACCAGGTCTTTAACGGGGGTTACCTGTCCGGCAATAACAGCCCTGTGAGCGAAGGGCGCAGGAGGGGTAAAAAAACTCTATCGCCCCGGGGCACTAATAGGCCGAGGCCAAAGCGCTCCACGGGCATTTTTTCTTTTAACTTCAGGGGCTTTGAGGACACCGCGAAGGCCATGCTGGCTGTCTCCATCGGGGCGCTATTCCTGTGCGGCATCATTTTGTACGCCACTTTCGGCATGCACCTGCTGCCCGGCTTCTACGGTGCCTTGGCCGCCTCCATCGTGGTCATGGCGCTGCTGTTCTTCACCGCGTCCAGGCTCATCGGCGGCAACAGGTAGCGTTCCGGTCATTCCTTTTGGCAACGGCACGGCGCGTTACCGCACCTGGGGCACTTCATGTTATATTTAGAAAGGAAGGCATCCTCCACGTCGATGTCTAACATGTTGGCCAGCGATACGAGCCAGGCGAACACGTCGGCCATTTCCTCTTCCGTGGCCTTTTTATCTTCCTTCCGCATGGCCTCGGCGAGCTCGCCGACCTCCTCGAAAAACCAGAGCTGGGTTTTTTGTAGGCCTCGCTCATCATCGTTGGCTCCATAGAGGTCCTTCATCAGCTTTTGAAACTCGCTGATCTCCATGTTAGAGCCTCACGGGGACGCCCTTTGAGCGTAAATACTCCTTGGCCTGGCCTATCGTGTACTCGCCGTAATGGAATATGCTGGCCGCGAGGGCGGCATCCGCGTCGGCCTTCACGAAGGCGTCGTACATGTGCTCGACATTGCCGGCGCCTCCCGATGCTATTATGGGGATTCGCACGGCCTTAGAGATGGCCCGGGTGATAGGCAGGTCGTAGCCGTCCTTCGTGCCGTCGGCGTCCATGCTCGTGAGCATGATCTCGCCGCTGCCCAGCTCCTCGACTTTTTTGGCCCACTCGATGGCGTCGATGCCCGTGGGCGTCCTGCCGCCGTAGATGACCACCTCGTACCAGGCGGGCTTTCCCCACTTGTTCGTCATTATGTTGACGGCACGGGGGTCTTCCGTGTCCGTGTTGCTCCGGCAGTCTATCGCCGTGACTATGCACTGGGAGCCGAAAATGTCAGAGGACTTTTTTATGAAGGGGGGGTCCTTGACGGCGGTCGTGTTGACCGTTATCTTGTCCGCGCCCGCCCGCAGGATGGACCGGATGCCTTCGGTGGTCTTGATGCCCCCGCCCACGGTCATGGGGATGAAGACCTCGTCCGCCGTGCGCTCGATGACGTCGATCATGGTCTTACGGCCCTCGTGGGAGGCCGTAATGTCTAAAAACACGAGCTCGTCGGCGCCCTGCTCGTTGTAGCGCTTGGCGAGCTCGACCGGGTCGCCGGCGTTTTTCAAATTAATGAACTCGACGCCTTTGACCACGCACCCGCCGCCATCGCTGAGGACTACGTCCAGGCAGGGAATTACTCTCTTGGTGAGCATCAGGGGGTTTTATGTTCTGGTATGACTATATATTTAATGGTCAACTACCCCGCCTTGAAGTGCGGGGCTTGCCGTTCCAGTTTTCGTTAAGGAGACGGTTCTCCATGAGACGAGTATCCGAAGATACGACGGACGACTATAGGCAGGTTGACGCCTGCCCTTTGCTGGATGTTCTTAGCAGCGTTAGTGTCGGCGTTCTCTGTGTGCCCGCAGGCGAGGCAATAGAACTCCTGTCCATGCCTGTTGTTCTTATCGATGTACCCGCACTCGCTGCACTGCTGGCTCGTGTAGGCAGGGTCGACGAGCTTCACGAATATTCCGGCAATGGCCGCCTTATACTCGATGAAGCTTCGAAGTTGCTTGAACGCCCATTTGGAGTGCCTGTCCCGCTGCTCGTGCCTGCTCGAATTTTGCTTCGCAATTCGAGCGCGCGGCAAAACCGTGGTCCTAGAGCGGATGCCCGTCAAATCTTCGAGGACTATCCCTCTGTTCGTGTCTTTAGCAACTTGGACAAGCTCCTTCGATATTCTATGATTGACATTCGTCTTGAATCTCCGTTCTTTGCGGGAGATTCGCTTCAAGGTTCTCTTAGCCCTCTTGCTGCCGCAACTTTGCAGTCCTGCCTTGAGGGTCGTGTACTTCTGTCTGGTCTTGTCGCAGTCCTTTCCAGTGTACACGATGCCGTCAGAAGTAGTTGCGATGTTGACGATGCCGAGGTCCACGCCAAGGTATCCTTCTGGAGTCAGCGGAGGCTTCTCGGGAACGTCCACGACGATGCACAGATAGAACTCGTCGTCGACGTACACCAAGTCGGCTTGGCCTTTGATGCGGCGCTCTTCGAGTTTGGCGTATGCTCCCATGAGCATGGGCACGATGATTCTTCCTTCGAGCGTGGTTATGCTGGCTTGGTCGAGCCCCTTGAAGGACAGGATGCGAGGATCATAGACCACTGCTCCGTGCTTCCTGAACTCTATCTGCTCAGGAACCTCGATGGGTTCGCCGAGGGCGCGGTGCATCTTGTTACGCTCCCATATCCCGGCCCGCGTGCTCTTGTAGGATTCCACGACCTTGGATATTGCCCGTATCGCAAGCTGGGCGCTCAAGTGGTACTCTTCCCGGATGTTCTTGTAGAGGGAGTGTTGGAGCTTGACTTTATTGAATGTCCTCGTGGAGAAAGCCTCTGCGGATATGCGATTGCAGGCAGCATTGAAGCTCTCCATGGTGTCCAGCAACAATTTCCTCTGCCCCATCGTGGGCTGGAGCTTGACCTTGAGCGTCAACAACATGATATTGAATATTATGCTCAATCTAGTATATATAGTTACAGAGGGATTGCATGAGAAATGATGTGTCGAAAGGCGTCGAGGAGTCGAAGGGCCGATTCCTCCCCGGCCTACTCGAATTGCGAAGCAAAAAGTCCGGGGCCTCCTACGGCCCCATGAGGTGAGCAGTATGTTCGGCGGCCTTTTTGGACCGAAAGCCTGTGCGAACTGTAAGAGGCAGATCACCGGTAAGGCTGAGAAGTACGCGGGTAAAAGCTTCTGCTCCACGCGGTGTATGGACATCTACCGGCACAAGGACCTCTCGAAGCTGGAAAAATAACGGGGTTAAACCCCGCTGGCTTTTTTAATTAAGCGGGAAGCATCGACGGGGGCGGGGGCGGGGGAGTGAACCTCCCCGAGTAGATGACAGCCGACGGGTCGATCAGTTTTAGGACGTCCAGAGAGTAGTAGCGGAAGTACACGGCCACGGGCATCGAGATGGCCATCATGGCCAGGACGAATATGGCCGCGAGGACGAGCAATGCCAGGCCGACGATCACGGCCAGCACGATGGATACTTGGGCCGCCAGGGCGGCCGCGATGGCTCCCGCCAGCAGTATGGCGATGAATATCAGGGCGACCGGCAGGACGATGAACATCGTCAGGATGCCCACGCCGAGCTCGAGGGCCCAGCGGGCGATCACGTATACGCCGTACTGCTGCCAATCCTTTTTAATGGATGCCCATAGCCATATCCACGCCTCCACGATCCCCATGCCCTTGAAATAGACCATGGGCGCCACGAAGTCATAGGTGAAGCCCACGAAAATGGCCGATGCGATGGAGAAGGCGATCAGGAGCAACAGTAAAATGACGATCACGAAGATGGCCAGCATTAGGACTATGAGGCCCAGGATGCCCGATACTCCTATCTTTATAACGAGGATAATGCCCAGGATGACGGTGATGACGGCCCCCACGACGACCCCCAGGGTAAGCAAGCCTACCAGCAGAGTGAAGACGAACAGCCGGAAGCCCCTGCCCAGGTTATCCATAATGGGCTTAATGATATGGACGTCGCCGGTCGTGAGCGCCTGTATGAATACGAAGGAGAAAACGTTGCGCAGATAGGCGAACAACAGGGCCAGGGCGATCACCAGGATGGCCAGGCCCACGATGACCATGATAAGCATCGTATTCGAGAGGATAGAATTGATGCCCTGCTCGATGGCATACGTATCGGAAGGGCCGGTCCGGTAATTGGCCAGATTGCTGAAATTATTGCTGATCCGGCTCGTCCCCGTGCCCACGAAGAACACTATGATCATTAACTTAAGCCAGGCCCAGGCGTTGAACGGCTCCAGGAGGAGCTTTCTGGTCTTGTCGAAGGCCGTCGTAACAGGCTTGAATGCCCACCACTCCGTCATATTCACACTTCCATTGTCACTCGGTTACAGATGCTAATAGCGTATTCGTTTATAAAAAGGTAATGCGCCCAATAATGCTAAAATACGGGTCAGGCAATATACAATGGTGGTTATAATGAGGGCTTACATGAAGGGCGGCTGGCGCTCCATCATCCTGGCTTTCGGGCTTATTTTTGGCCCCCTCATACTTGTTTTATCGGCGATATCCGGCCCCACGCCCCGTAATCTGACCTTGATGTGCGCCATCCTTTCGAGCGGGTTGTACGGGCTCATGCTGTACCTGTCGAGGGCGCGGTGGGCGCCCCGCCTGTCAAAACACCCGTTGAGGAACGCCATCATGCTGGGAGTTTTTAATGCCGCTCTCGTGGAAACTATATTCTGGGCCTGGGAACGGCTCCTGGGCGCCTCAGGCGTGGCCGCCAGCCCGAACCTCGCCGCGGACCTAGTGATAACCATGCCCTGGTACGCCGGCATGGCCGCCATCTTCGTCTGGGCGCAAAACCGCCGCCGTTTCTCGAACGCCGCTGTGCTGCTCCTGGGCGGCGTCTACGAGCTTGGCGCCGATGGCATAGTAGGGGGCATGATATTCGGCGGCGGCCTGCTCAACCCGGGCGCCTGGGTTTTGCTTGCCCTGGCCTACTGGGAGTTCATCCCGGTCTATTCGTCGATGGTGCTGCCGGCGGCCTTGCTTGTAAATGTTAATAAAAGGCCGTCGCTGCCCGCGTACCCGGCATGGGTAGATGCTATATTACCTTTGCCCTGGCTGATACCTTACACCATATACATAGTGATATTACTGGTGATACTATCAAAATAACAAATGATTGTTGAGTTTCATCTCATGGCAATCATTTTCAGATCGTGAACAAATCATTTATAGTTCGTGAACATGATGTTTACATATCATGAACATACCGGCACTGCTATCCACAGATGAAAGAGTTAAAATTTTACGGGAAGTCATTTACCGTGAGGAGAAGCTCAACGTAAATCAGATGGCCAAAGCTCTCAGGCTGAGTAACGGGATGATATCGAAATACTTCAACTACCTTTGTAAAGAAAGAGTCATGAAAAAAACTGGCAAAGATTTCCGGATCCAGGATAATGTCCGTACAAAGGCGTTGAAAATTTTACTAAATCTCGATATGTTCGATATGACCTTGTTCAAGAAATACCGATTCGTAAAAAGCGCTGGCCTGTACGGGAGCATGGCCCATGGCACAAATACGGAGCGATCCGATGTAAACCTCTGGATATATACGGAAAAAACAAAAGAGGAGGATATGGCCCGGCTCACGAGCGATCTCCGGAAGAAGCAGGGTAATATCAGGCCCTTGTACCTGACGGATGAAAGGATAGCCCATCTGAAAAGCGAGGACGTCGTTTTTTATCATACATTGATCTTCGGATCGATCATCGTCTATGGCGATGGAATTGAAGCGGTTTGAGTTGCGAGATTGTATTGATCAAGGGCTGATCAGGCCACTCGGCAAAAGAATTTGTCGGGAGAATGAAGGCTCTGGTAAAAATAACGTGAGACAGAGAGGGCTTTTTTTACAAGGTTGGCGGGATTACCTTGCAGAATCCCAGGCCGAACGAAGGCTTGGGGCCAGCGCCGACGAGCTCTCCGATCTTCAGCAAGCGTTTTGCCTGCTCATCCATACTGCCAATGGTATATTGCGCTGTACCAGTAAATGCATGGACCTCCCCTCTTCCCGCACGCTGATTTTAAATCTGAGTAAATATTTATTATTTCATATCCGATAATGTCCGATATATTTAAACACCGTATAACCATGGCTTAAAGATGATATCATTAGGATATCAAACGTGTTCTTGTAAACAAGGGATTGAATGTAAATGAATTTGATCGATTTACCTGTCTTCATGCCGGCGATGCCCGGTTCACCCCCACACGCGTGGGGAATTTGACATGTATTTCACATATCTATCGGCGCTCACACGGTTCACCCCCACACGCGTGGGGAATTTTACACACTATGAGCCCCGCGGTCGAGGTTATACGGTTCACCCCCACACGCGTGGGGAATTTCCATGGCCCCCTAATGGATAAAAGTAAACTCGCCGGTTCACCCCCACACGCGTGGGGAATTTTTCTGAACGAGTAAAAAGGTGAACGGAGCCTCCGGTTCACCCCCACACGCGTGGGGAATTTTTCACGCTCGACCGAATGGATAACGTCACTAACGGTTCACCCCCACACGCGTGGGGAATTTGATTTAAATGGTTTTGGGCAAGAAACAAAAACCGGTTCACCCCCACACGCGTGGGGAATTTGATCGTGTCCTGCTCAAAGCCATGCGAATCGTTCGGTTCACCCCCACACGCGTGGGGAATTTCCCCTGGTGGAGTATGCTGGTAATCTCCGCAACGGGTTCACCCCCACACGCGTGGGGAATTTGACATTAACCGTCACCGGCACATTCACCACGGTCTGGTTCACCCCCACACGCGTGGGGAATTTGCAATCCAGACTGGTAAACCGTGGGTAAGTTTCCGGTTCACCCCCACACGCGTGGGGAATTTGATATCCACTTTGCGACTCCGGCCTTGACAATCGGTTCACCCCCACACGCGTGGGGAATTTGGCTTAGGCTCAACAAGTCAATAGCGTTTTTACGGTTCACCCCCACACGCGTGGGGAATTTGACCGTGGGCTTTTCGCTGTCGGCCAATATCCTCGGTTCACCCCCACACGCGTGGGGAATTTGCAACAAAACGTCCCTGATCATCCCTAGGACACGGTTCACCCCCACACGCGTGGGGAATTTTTATAATTATTTGTATGTTGATTTTGTGGTACCGGTTCACCCCCACACGCGTGGGGAATTTCAGGGTTTCCTTATTGGTCGTGTGATTCAGACCGGTTCACCCCCACACGCGTGGGGAATTTCTCCGGGGTCACGTTCTTGAGCTTCGCGTTGTCCGGTTCACCCCCACACGCGTGGGGAATTTTGCACTTGAAATCACAAACACTTGAAAATGTACGGTTCACCCCCACACGCGTGGGGAATTTATTTTCCAGCGAAATCAACACCCGCCCCGTTACGGTTCACCCCCACACGCGTGGGGAATTTATTGTAGCTTCTGTACACGCATTTGTAACCACCGGTTCACCCCCACACGCGTGGGGAATTTGGTTTCCTTAAAATACAAAATGGGTTTTATATCGGTTCACCCCCACACGCGTGGGGAATTTGGCGTCCAGGTCACACACTCCCATTGCAACGCCGGTTCACCCCCACACGCGTGGGGAATTTTATATATGCAATCTTTTCAGGTTGAGCTGCTGCGGTTCACCCCCACACGCGTGGGGAATTTTCTCCCCGATGTCGCTCTCCCTGACCAGCTTCCGGTTCACCCCCACACGCGTGGGGAATTTCAAGCCTGCCGTGTAAAACGTCTTGACGTCGCCGGTTCACCCCCACACGCGTGGGGAATTTTTGGTATTCATGAGGTTGCTGAACAGGCCCGCCGGTTCACCCCCACACGCGTGGGGAATTTCATGCATAACGCATTTTCATCTAATTTTCCTCCGGTTCACCCCCACACGCGTGGGGAATTTTAAACCGGTTTTCTTTATTACACACGCTATCGTCGGTTCACCCCCACACGCGTGGGGAATTTACACCCATCCCGTTTTCTCGTTGACGATGTTGCGGTTCACCCCCACACGCGTGGGGAATTTGTCATATCATGACAATAGATCGTCCTGGACGTCGGTTCACCCCCACACGCGTGGGGAATTTATGCTGGCGACCAACGGGCATAATGGCAACAACGGTTCACCCCCACACGCGTGGGGAATTTGACAGTGGACGATTCGTTAGCATGTCTACAGGCGGTTCACCCCCACACGCGTGGGGAATTTCAGCGCCTCGACTACGACCAGGGCACCGCCGCCGGTTCACCCCCACACGCGTGGGGAATTTTAAGGACGTTGTTCCATACCATCTCGTCCTCTTGGTTCACCCCCACACGCGTGGGGAATTTGCTCTCGGCGAGCCGGTGGAAGTCCTCGAACAACGGTTCACCCCCACACGCGTGGGGAATTTAGTATGATGGCGCGCTCTTTCAACAATTCGTTCGGTTCACCCCCACACGCGTGGGGAATTTTTCATGCTCCATCACACTTCTTTACCATTAAGTCGGTTCACCCCCACACGCGTGGGGAATTTGCCCATGAACGGGGCTTGCCTCATACCCGTATCCGGTTCACCCCCACACGCGTGGGGAATTTTCATCGCCGATTATTTCGCCGCACTTCGGGCACGGTTCACCCCCACACGCGTGGGGAATTTGGTAGGCCCTCGTCTGCGGGTTTGCCTTATAACGGTTCACCCCCACACGCGTGGGGAATTTTCGGAAGTCGGTAAGACAGCCATCGCCGTACTCGGTTCACCCCCACACGCGTGGGGAATTTGTCCACGAGCCGCCGACGATCGTGCCATCATACGGTTCACCCCCACACGCGTGGGGAATTTCTACGCGGTCGATGAGTCGTATCATGCCGCTGTCGGTTCACCCCCACACGCGTGGGGAATTTGTTAGCCTCCTCCACGCCCTTCGCAAACCCCTCGGTTCACCCCCACACGCGTGGGGAATTTGTGTCACTTACGCGGTGCACGAAGTGGTCACACGGTTCACCCCCACACGCGTGGGGAATTTTACCCGCATGTTTTTATCCGGTCGGCAAACGGGCGGTTCACCCCCACACGCGTGGGGAATTTACCCGCATGTTTTTATCCGGTCGGCAAACGGGCGGTTCACCCCCACACGCGTGGGGAATTTACTAAAAATTTCCGCCCGTTAAATTTAATATGTTAAATTTGTGCCTAAAATCTAATAAAGTGTTCGAACCAAAGACAACCCCTCTATATCCACGATCTCTCGCCTCATGCCACCAAAACTAATTACAGAATAACCCTGTTCATTATTATTAGGATAAATAAGCATTCCACCTCCTTTATCCGAAGCCTTCACAATTTTCTCCCACAACTTACCTCTCACAAGGGCTGATAATTTACCGACAAAGACTCCTGGCTTAGGCTCGATCATCCACCTTGATAATTCACCTCGAAGCGAAGGCGAAACACTCTCCAACACAAATATCGCCATCGATGACAAATTTAAGCCTCCCTAATTACCATAGTTTACGCCTCCGGGTAACGATCCATCTTTAGGGTCCCATACTTTTCCGGGAACGACCAAGTCGGTGTCATAATCTTCGAATATCAACTCTTCAGGCACTTTAACATCAAGGGCTTTCTCAATATCTGGAATAATCCTCGACAACAGGTCGACATCATTAAATTTATCCCTGCAATCCTGACGGACCAGGCGCTCAAGGCTTGAGTTAGGGGTTTGTTTCCACTTTACCACATCATTGAAGGATAATGGGATCGTGATATCGGCCTTATATAAATCGGCGATATCATAAACGAAAGAAAGTTGCTTACCCGTATGAATAAATCCAAGCCCGGGGGAATATCCAATTGAAGCGATAGCTGCATGGCAAATACCATACAGGCAAGAGTTAGCGGTCGATAACGCCCTATTAACCGGGTCTGCATTCGACCAGTTACCTGGGTCGAAACTCCTCCCGAGCCATGGGACGCCCGTTTCAGCGCTGGCATTAGCATAAGCCTGCCTGACCCTTTGCCCTTCTACGCCCCTCAATTGTTGAATCGATAGTCCTTCTGGAACGGGTTCTGTAAAACGCATGCGATACATCTTTTCTACGACTTTTTGCCTTAAAGCCGGATGGCTAACGAGTAACGCCTGTCTTACAAGTTTAGTTCCTTTCCTCGTTTCACCCGTACCATATGCATAAAACCGGACGCCGCCTTCTCCACACCATACGGCCATACAGCCATTATCCACCATCGTTTTTACGGCCTCATGGCTGATGCTCGTTCCCGGCCCCAGCATAAGAAGTGCCAGGCTGGCGCAAGGAACGTTGACCTTGCCCTGGGCATCCGTTATGGCTATGGCTTTATCATCTTTATCGATTTTACAATGCTCGACATAGAGGTAGCTCCACCCGTCTTCTAACCGCGGAAGCTCATGGAGATCTTTCGGCATATTTTCACCTGGATTTTGCGATGGACATCAGGCCAAAACCGTAAGCCTTACCGCTTCCGATACCCGATTTTAGCGTTGTCAGGAATTTTTCCTTATCCGTCACCCGTAATCGGCCTTCAAATAGGACAGATGAGAGAGACAGAAGCTTACAGTCTCCTCCATCCACCGCCATTTTTATTCCATGAGATACGTGGCCTTTTATTGCGTCCTCTCGTACGGTCATGACATCAAAAACGCCTGGCAATGCCATGACGGTGATAAGCTCGAAGCCGCCATTCATCGCTTTACGTTTAAGCCATTCCAGCTGTTCCGTTTCGTCGTTGATTGGTATTCTTCTCCCGTTGCTTTTCGGCTTACCACTAGCTACGTCTTTCCTGGTTGTAGTACCGATCTTTTTTGTGGGGTTCGCTTTGAGGCGAAACGAGAGGATCATGCATTCCTTTATATGGCCATATTGTTCGTCCAACGTTTTGATAGCCGGGTTATCCATCCCCATTCCGGCCAGCAGATACCCATCAGGTAGCCTGGACCATTCGGGTTTCTCTAATGACTGGACCAGGATGATTACCGATCCTGTATGTCTGTCGGCATCGATACGGTATAGCAAGCCAAAATCTTTTCTTGCCTCAACAGTTTTCCCATTTAGGTCGGAGAAAGCGCTCAACATGGTCCGATGGGCTTCATGGCAATCGGCAAGGTCCCTTTTAACCGATTTATTTCTCGGATCAAGTGTCAGCTTACTGAGGTACATTTACTCCCTCCCTGGCAATTGGCGGTTTCACGTTTATAATGTACACTGACCTGGTGCCATACATCCTTGCAGGGTTGACTAACATCCTGTCGTTTCTCTCATAAGTACCCTTCTCGTCCTCGACTATGCATTGTAATGGTCCCTCGGGCGTTTTACCCAGTATCTCGACGGTGGCAGCGCTCCACGGATGTTTCTGCAATGCGTCATCGATAGAGGTATATTCAGTGGTAATAGCCTCGAAGACAGGCCTCGTGGGTATGCATGACTTCCGCCCCAGGTAAATCGGCCACCGGGGATCCAGCAGAGCATCCTTTATTTTTTCCAGAAGCTTATCGGGCGCCTCCAGCACGACTAGAAAAGCGGCGTCCTGCAGGTAGTATCTTTCTGAGATCTCGGTGTAAGGCTTGTTTTTATCATCCTTGTTATGCCTAATGCTCCCGTCGGCCGCAGGTAAAAAGCCGGTAATGGTATGAAAATCCCTATCGCATAAGCCGGGATGTTCAACCCTTACGCCCATCTTTATACTGGCGTCCAGCTCGTTAGCAAGCCGCTCGTCTCTCATCGGATATCCAAGCGAGCATCCTATAAGCCCTATAATTCCAGATTTGGTCGGCTCATCCGTCGTGTCCCGCACATCCCACCTTGCCCTGATACCCCATGACTGCATCGGCCCCTCAAGGCGTATGATCAGTAGCTTTAGATTGGGCATTATCCCACCTTTACAGGGCTTTATCCAGGCTCATGATCATATCATCGATCGTGTCGCAGGTCTCGGCTCCACTGATCTTAACGTCATCGAGTGTTGAGAACCAAAGCCTTTTTGTGGAGGCGAGGTTGAACTTTCTGGTTAAAGTCTCTACATACGCAGAAAATTTTTGCATGCTATCCTTTACAAGGTCCGCTTTTCCGTTGGGTCTTGACGGCTCGACAAAAGCGTTCGCATAGCTTATGGGCGTCTTTTTAGGCCTAACCTCTACCAGGATGGCGCTGGGCGGCTGATGCGCGGCAAACGTATTTTGCTTGCCTGTCGGCGTTGTGTATACCGCCGCCTTAACGAATGCCCTTAATGTTTGATGTGCGACCTCTCTGGCAGCCTCTAGAGACTTTTTATATTTTTCTTTCTCCTCCGTACCAGCCTTTTCTGCTGGTTGCATGCCCGCAAGGTTTTCGACCAGCCCATCGAAATCCATAGAGAAATACTTGTAATAACAGGCAGAGTTAAACTCCACGTCGCCTATCATCCCTGCTCCAGGGCCCTCGTCCTGGGAGCCGTCCTGTAGATCATCGACCGCAGTGAAATAGTCGAACTCGTGATCCATCTTATTTGTGGATATGGCGTGTGCCACCTGCATGGATGCTTCGACATCTCGGAACATATCGGAAGTGATCATTCTCCCGAACAGGGCGATGTCGGGCGTGATCGGTCTTAAGCCCCTATCTATGGCCTTCTTTTGCAATTCATCAGGCGAATCATTTGTAAGAGTTCCTTTCTGTATCGCCTCTTTCATGACAGATGCCACTGCATCAATGTCTTTGTGGGTGAGGAACATGATCTGGGCAGTCTTTTCACCATCGTTGTTTTTATCTTCTTTATCCTTTACATCTTTACTTTTTTTCTCTTTTTTGTCGCTCTTGCCGAACTGGGCTATTTTTTTAGCCGCAACTTCTGCCTGTTTTTCGTCTATGCCCTCGCTGATCAATTGCTTCTTTACGAGCTCCGGCATTCTCCTTGTGCGTATTGCCAGGTCGGTGCCTTTCATCTCTTCCTGGAAAATTTCCGATAGCCGGATGCTCCTCTTGATGCTCTGGCTCGATATGCGCGAGCGGCGCACTCCCCCGAAAATACAATCCTTCGGGCTTCCTGTATCGTCCCTGTTCAGATTGCAGGGCGCGTGGTTTTGTAACATATGGATTTCTACAAGCATGTTCTAATTCCCCTATTGGTTCTTTTGTTCTTCTTCGTTCGGTTTTTCATGGCCAAAGTACGATCTTGCCCAGGCTTTCTGCACTCTTTTTTCTGGATACTGCCAGCGCTGAAGGTCACCAAGAAGTTTTGGCCAGTCAACGCCGATCCCGTGGCCATTTGCCAGCTTTACGCACTGTCTCAGGCGGTATGCCATTTCTCCTCCCCCGGGACGGTATCCCTCGATAAGATCGAAGTCGCTATCCAGCAAGACCGATATTCTGTGATCAAGGCTATCTGTCGGGCTTTTTGCCTTCACCCACCTCATCGTGGTGCCGAAGTCGCCCTTAATAGCGTAATCGTTGAGCCCATACAGCGTTGCTATTAAAAAAAAGACCTCTTCATTCCTGCTATTCGATATCCATGGCGGAAATATCCGATAGAATATTTTGTATGTGCCCCTGGACTCGGCTATCGTGTTGCCCGCATTCCTTTTCAGGATCGCGATCTCCCCGCGGTCAAGCTCGCGGAGCCGGGAGAGGAAATATTCCTCGGCCGTTTTTTCCTTACCCTCATCAAGCTTCGTCGTCATACGTTGTTCTTCTCCTTGTTCTTTTTACGTTTTCTTTCCGCTGCTGCCTCAGGATATAGCTGAGACCTTGCGATCATCCAGAAATATTCAGTAGCTTCGACCTGGCGCCTGAGCATGTTGCCGTCAGCGTCAAGAGGCCCTATGGATTCATTGAAGGCTCTGTATCCTTCCTTTTCCAGTGTTTTTTTCCAGTCCTGGAGAATGATTGCCGGAGCATCCGGATTGTTCTCATCAATCTCAGATAATCTCTGTAATACCTGTTCCCGAAAAAGCGGCTTTAAATGTCTCCAGTACATGGATTGAGAGCGCAGGATAAGATTGTCTAGAGCCTTGCCATTTGCTTTTATGTCTGGATAAGCTTTCTTTAAGGCTGCCCGAATGGCATAAGCAACATTATCTGAATAGTCCATTGCCTCCTGTACATATTTTCCAACATTTTTTTTGCTAAGCAGGGTTTCCGGGAGTACAAGCCTTTCAAAGTACCATTCCATTAATTTCGGATGTAATGGATTTTCATTAGTTCTGATACCATACACCTCGATAATTAAAGGCTGGCTCTTTTTGATAATACCCTCCTCTATGAGTTGCTTAAATTGTTGGATGATAGCAGGTCTTTGAAAACTAATTTTTTTATCACTACTGAAATAATCTCTTTGCTGTAACAACATTAATGGACCGATATCTCTCCAAAGTTCTTTGTTTTTTTGTGGCCAAATAGGCCTGACTCCTTCTTTGGTTATTATATAAGGTGAATATGGATCTGACCATGAGCCAGATAATGAAACGTTGAGCCCGGAAGCAAAATACATTCTACGCACTAAGCCATTACTTTGCTTTCCAGTATAGGTACAAATTCCACATTCTTCCGGCACTAAATGTATCGATCTCGGACGCCAAGTCAAAGCCTCTATAATTGAAAATTTATTATGCATATCTTCCATATTAAGCCCATTTTCTCTCCAAGCAACTGGATGATCTTCATCAGCTATTACCAGTAATGGGATTATGCAAATATTATATGAAAGAGTTTCAAATAAATTAGTCCCTTTTACCAAAACATACCATGGCGGAACCCCTCCGTTAATACTGGGAGTTTTTCCTCGACCGCCTGCAATCATGAACGGAGCTGCTGTAACCAATCCCCGGGCGCATTGCTCGAATGAGTATGCGTTATCCTCCCAATTGCCATGATGGAAATGAGAAACGTTGGAACCTGCAGGAATGTGCTGCATGAGTCTGGAGATTGGCTCCATCGCTTTTTTTTCATCGTTCAGCGGGACCTGAAGGAACGGATGCTTTACATCGAATAAATCAAAACGGTCAAACCATTCCTTTGCATATCGCTCGATAATGTCCAGGTCAAATTTTCCCTTTTCAATCACGTCACCAAGGCTTTCCAGTTCCTTTAGTTGATATGCGTCCATAAGGAACGCGATCAGAAGCCTGTATATTCCCAGTTGTACCGGGGGTGCAGGGTCATAGACTTCAACAAGCTCATGCGCTTGTTTAAGCGTATCTAATATGCCCTTTTGAAATACTTGCCCATTTTTTCCCCTGACCGGTATCCATGGCTCGGTCAGCAGGTTATATGAAGCCACAATATTACCTCCCTATTCTTCCATTTCTGTCCTGACTATTCCTAATCGCTCATCTTTAATGATCTTGAATCGTTTACCATTATGATCGACGCCCTCCCAGACGCTGGATCTTAATCGCATTATAGGCGTATGAGCTAGCCAGGTTTTATCATTAAGTAGCGGTTCGTACCCATCGGCTACCGTATATTTTTTAAGCCACCAATCGGGCACATTGACCATATTCAAGAAAATCTGCTTAAGAATGCCCCGTGGAGGAGCAGATTCTTTCTCAATAATATCCTTGAAATCATCTTCATCAAGCAGAATAAGCGAAACGTTTTCATCACCGATCCGGGTTCTGGCGTTGAAATAGCTGCGCTGTCCTCCCTCGTCCTCATTATTCTTGCAGGCATATTGCATGAGAGCTATGCTATACTCCGATGGCCTCGGGTCGCTGATTAAATATTGATTGCTGAAGGCCGCTTTTTCCTCCATTTCTTTCAGCATTTCCTTATGTGCATCCCGGAGGTCATCTTCACTAATCTCGTATGGCAAACTTTCGGCAGAATAAGTATCGCCATTATAAACAATATCTACGAGACTTTTTATATCCTGAGGTAAGCTTATTTCCTGTTTATGTGAGAGCGTCAGGAGTGTTTTGAGCAAAGTAAATCTTGAATAAACCTTCTCTGTTTGTTGAAAAACCGGTACTCCATTTGAAGGTAGAAGTACGTGAAGGCATGGAGTATCGCCGGTCGGTCTCGACGGTCTCGGATGCCTATGAAGCCTCCCGGCGCGTTGTAGTAACAGGTCTATGGGCGCGATCTCCGTGATCATCGCATCGAAGTCCAGATCAAGGCTCTGCTCTATCACCTGCGTTGCCACCAAGATGGCCTTTTTTGGCCTCTCCATACGCTCTGTATCTTTTTTAGATAGGCTACGCCTATCGAAGAATGACAATACTGTATTTTCTATGGCGCTACGGTCTTTTGCCCGGAATCGTGAGTGGTATAACAATATAATTGTATCCTTCGAAGCCTGCTTTTCCAGTTCCGCGTAAACGTTCTGTGCGCTCTTTACGGTATTCAAGATGACGCAAAGGCATCCGCCTCTGTCCACGATTTCACAAGCCAGCCGGGCAATAGCCTGATGATCGCCCATCATGCCACTATGCTTGACGAGTTCAAGCCTGATTTGCCTGCTCTGCCCGGTAACTGCCTCTTCCTTGACGTTACCATCATTATCAACATATGTGATTAACGGGTAAGACTTGTCGGCGTAAAGGCTTTGTTCATGATATCCTCGATAGGCATCGATGAGGATTTTCTTTTTATCCTCAGGCAGTGTAGCAGACAGCATGATCACCGGAATATCGAGAACAGAGCACCATTTTAATAGGGTGACCAATATGCTGGACATATATGCATCATAGGCGTGCACCTCGTCGATGATGAGCACTTTAGATGAAAGTCCGAATAGCCTCAGGAATCCGAAGCGCACATTCAGGGCGCTCATAAGTGCCTGATCAATCGTGCCGACAGAGTAGGGCGTCAGAAGGCTCCGTTTCTTAGGCTTGAACCATTCGATAGAGTCCCTATCATCGATATTGACATTCGATGTGAGCGTATCATCGTCTATCATCCAGGCCATACCGTTCACAAGCTTGATCCGGCGGGAAACATGGTCGTCGTGCATGTTCAGGAAAGCCTTTACCCTGCCATACATCTGGTTACTCGTGGCGGCGGTCGGCAATGCAATGTACATGCCTTCGCTTTTTCGGGATGCCATCATCATTGTAGCAAGATAGATAGCCGCCTCCGTTTTTCCCTCGCCCATCGGGGCTTCAATTATAACGAGGCCCGGCCTAACGCCCGATCTACAAATTTCGACGCATTTTTGTTGTATAGGGCGAGGATTTAAAAATTCAGACGAAGTCCATATCTGGTTGAACTCAGTTTTATCCGACCAGTTTATATCATCAAATAAACCCAGCCTGGAAACGGCTTTTTGAGCCTTCTCCCGGCTTACCCTTGCATATTCCAGTATATCATGAGTATCAGAATCGGGGTTCATTAGCTCGATGTTCGAGGAAATCCAATCGCTGAATACAATCAGGCCCGATAATAGGAGACCTGTACTGCTACTATTTTTAAATTTTTCCGGGCTCCAGCCTTGAGGGTTAAAAACATATCGTACGTGCTCCGCTAATACATTCCGTACCTCATTCCATTTGCCATATGCCGGGTTTAGATTAGGTACTTCAAAATTACTATGATGGCCTCTTATCGCATTCGAAACTGTATTAAAAGCCCTTCGATCCCAACCATGTTTTTCTTTCAGGTGGTCTTTTATCCACTCGCCACTACGAGCCTCGTGCCTGAAGTGCAAATCCCGTATTTTTAAATTCGGGTCGATATCTTTTAAAGGTTTAATAAGATCATCAGACCCTTTCGCCTGGAAGTCCGGATCGCATTTGCCGATGTCATGAAGCGCTACTAGATAAGCAAGCCATGGCTTGCATGCTTCGATCGGGCAACCTGTAGCCTCGGAAAATTTTTTCGCGATGATTGAATAAGCAGGAGTCGATAGGAGGCTAAGGGCGACGTTCCCAGCATCGATCATGTGATATAATAGCGGTTGATACGGCTCAGTCTTCCCCCATATCTTTAAAATCTTATCATACTCTATAATCATGCAAGCTATTACCCACCACACTTATACTAAGATAATTATTTAGTAGGTAAACAAGGGCTTAAATATTGCGTAAGTGTTTGTTGAAAGTAAAAAATATTATTGGAAAAACAGCATGTAGGCGATAATAATGTACCCGAGCACCATCATGCCTAATGAGATGTACCACAACACCTTAAAAATCAAGGCGCGGCCCTCAGGGGTCTCCCAGAGCGCCCTCAGCTTGTCCTCAAGCCGCATGTCTAAGCTTTGATCCTCTTGAGCCGGAACGTGCTCTCCCGCTCCATCTCCTCGAGCCGAAGCTTGATGAACTGCTCGGCCTCGAGCTGCTCCGGTATGACCTTGAACTCCAGGGCGTTGACCCGGCGTTTAGTCTTCTCGATATCGTCGAGCAGCTTCTTCATGGCCGACTCGATCTCGGCAGATATGATTATCTGCTCCACGAGGAGCTCATAGCTGTGGGCGGCCTCGTCGATCCGGGAGCTCGTGTTGATGACGCCATAGCCCCTTTCCAGGAGGGGTTTCTGCACTCCCGAGGACTCTATCTTGGGGACGATGACACCCATGACGTTCTTGCTCTCGAGGTTTATCTCCGGCTTTTCCGTGAGGGAAAAGGCGGCGGACTGGACCGACACAAAGCCCTCCACGGCCCTGGCGATGGCTATCTTGGTCGTGGCGTCGTCGTAGCTCCGCATTAATTCACTCCGGGCGTTCTTGGCCTTATCCATGATCTCGAAGAACTCCAGGATGAGGCCGTCTCGCTTCATCTTGAGGAGCTTATGGCCGCTCTGCGAGAGGATTATCTTCTTTTTTAGCTCTAACAGCTCTGAGCGGGTCGGCTTGATGTTGTCCTTAATAGCCATCGTTTCACCTTACGCCGCGATCTTGGGCGCCACCTTTTCCGTGCCGGAAGCTTTCTTGGCCGGGTGGTACTTGTCGATGTACTTGTTATCGATCTTGTTGAGTTCTGTTACGGGCAGCGTCGCAAGCAGGTTCCACATGAGGTCGAGGGTCTGCCCGATGGTCCTGTCCTCCTCGCGGCCCTGCCTTACCAGCTTATCCTCGAAGATGTCCGCGAAGTCCAGGAACTTCCTGTCCCTCTCGGACAGGGCGTCCTTGCCGACGATCGCGACGAGGCCACGCAGGTCCTTGCCTTCGGCATATGCCGAGTAGCACTGGTCCGACACCGCCTTGTGGTCCTCCCTGGTCTTTCCCGGGCCTATGCCCAGGTTCATCAGCCTCGACAGCGACGGGGACACGTTGATGGGCGGGTAGATGCCCTTGCGGTGCAGGTCTCTCGCCACCACGATCTGGCCCTCGGTGATATAACCAGTAAGGTCCGGGATCGGGTGGGTGATGTCGTCGCCGGGCATCGTCAGGATGGGCACCTGCGTGATGGAGCCCTTCTTGCCGTGGATCATTCCTGCGCGCTCGTAGAGCGTGGCAAGGTCAGTGTACATGTAGCCAGGGTAGCCCCGGCGGCCCGGGACCTCTTCACGGGCGGCGCCAATCTGCCTCAACGCCTCGCAATAGTTGGTCATGTCAGTGTAAATGACGAGGACGTGCATATCATTTTCAAAAGCCAGATATTCAGCCGTTGTGAGGGCGAGCCTCGGGGTAATGATACGCTCGATGGCCGGGTCGTCCGCCAGGTTCATGAACACGACGGCCCTCTCCAGGGCGCCCGTCCTCTCGAAGTCCTGCATGAACGTCTGGGCCTCTTCGGCCGTAATTCCCATGGCGCAGAACACGACGGCGAACGGCTCGGTGGAGCCGACCACTTTTGACTGCCGGGCGATCTGCAGGGCGATCTCGTTGTGGGGCAGGCCGGAGCCCGAGAATATGGGCAGCTTCTGTCCCCTCACGAGCGTGTTCATGCCGTCTATCGTGGAGATGCCGGTCTGGATGAAGTCCCTCGGCTGCGCCCTCGAATACGGGTTTATGGCCGCGCCCACGATGTCCAGCCGCTTCTCGGGTATTATGGCGGGCCCGCCGTCCAGCGGGTCACCAGACCCGCTTAAAATGCGCCCGAGCATGTCCTTGCTCACGGGCATCTTGATCGTTTCGCCCAAAAACTTGACGCCGCACTCGCGGCTGATGCCCTCGGTGCCCTCGAACACCTGCACGACGACGACGTCATTCGAGGTGTCCAGCACCTGGCCCCTCTTTATGCTCCCGTCAGAAAGCTGAATGGAAACCAGCTCGCTGTAGCTTACGGGCTCGGTCTTCTTGACAAATACGAGAGGCCCCGCGATCTCGCTTATAGTCTTATACTCTTTCATCTAAGCCGCCTCCAGCTCCTTGAACTCGGCCTTCATCTGGTTATCGATATTGTTCAGGTACTTCTCGAAGTCGCTCTCGAACTTGACCTTGGCCAGGTCGTTCTTGGACTGCAGCGCCAATATCTTAGGAATCGGGGCGCCGGCCGCCAGCGCTCTCCTGGCCAGCCTGCCGAAAGCTAATATCTCGTTCATCATCATGAACTGCTTCTTGAGGCTACAGAACGTGTCGACGTCGTGGTAAGCGTTCTGCTGCAGGAAGTACTCGCGGATCATTCGGGCGATCTCCAGCGTTAGCTGCTGGTCTTCCGGCAGCGCGTCGGAGCCTACTAGCTGCACGATCTCCTGGAGCTCGGACTCCCGCTGGAGTAGCTCCATGGCCTCGGCCTTCAATAAGTTCCAGTCGCTGCCGATGTTCTTCGCGTACCACTCCTTTAAGCTGTCCTGGTAAAGCGAGTAGCTGTTAAGCCAGTTGATGGCAGGGAAGTGCCTGCGCTGTGCCAGCTTGGCGTCCAGCGCCCAGAACACTTTAACGATACGCAGGGTGTTCTGCGTGACCGGCTCGGAGAAGTCGCCGCCCGGAGGGCTTACCGCGCCTATGACCGAGACGCTGCCTTCCTTGCCCATGTTGGTGATGACGCGGCCCGCCCTCTCGTAGAACTGGGAGAGCCTGGCCGCCAGGTACGCCGGATAGCCCTCTTCTCCCGGCATCTCCTCGAGACGGCTGGAAATTTCACGCATGGCCTCGGCCCACCTGCTCGTGGAATCGGCCATCAATGAAACGCCATAGCCCATGTCCCTGTAGTACTCTGCGATCGTGATGCCCGTATACACTGAAGCCTCCCTGGCCGCTACGGGCATGTTAGACGTGTTCGCGATCAGCACCGTCCTGTCCATGAGCGGGTTGCCGCTCTTCGGGTCGGTCAGGTGCGGGAACTCCTGAAGCACTTCTGTCATCTCATTTCCGCGCTCGCCGCAGCCTATGTAGACCACGATCTCGGCGTCCGACCACTTTGCGAGCTGCTGCTGGGTGACTGTCTTGCCGCTGCCGAACGGGCCGGGTATGGCCGCCGTTCCGCCCTTCGCTATGGGGAATAAAAAGTCCAGTATTCTCTGGCCCGTGACCAGCGGGATGTCCGGCATGAGCTTTTCCTTGGATGGCCTGGGCTTACGCACCGGCCACTTATGCATCATTTTCAGCTCGGTCCCATCCGCCAGGTGGCCGATGGTGTCGTCCACGGTGTACTCGCCCGCCTTGATGTCCTTGATGGTCGTCTCGCCGACCGTCGGAGGCACAAGGACCTTGTGGACGATGGTCTTGGTCTCGGGCACTGTGCCGATGATGCTGCCGCCCGCTACCTTGTCCCCCGCCCTAACAAGAGGGGTGAACTGCCATTTCTTCTCGTGTGACAGGCCGCTCGCAGTGACGCCCCTCTGGATGTAGTCGCCCATCTTGTCCTTTAAAATGGGCAGCGGCCTCTGGATGCCGTCGTAGATTGACGTCAGCAGGCCGGGGCCGAGTTCTACGGACAGGGGCATCCCGATGTTCTCCACGGGCTCGCCGGGCCGGAGGCCGGACGTATCCTCGTAAACCTGGATGATGGTCTTATCATCGGCGATCTCGATGACCTCGCCCATGAGACCTTCTTTGCCGACCTTCGCCACGTCGTACATGCGGGCCTGGAGCCCCACCGCGGTGACGACCGGGCCGGCGACTCTAAATATTTCTCCTATTTGCAAGATAAACACCCTTTTCTATAGTGATCACAATGATTATTTCCACAGGTCCACGCCTATGGCTCGCTTGATCTTGTCCCTCAGGCCGGATTCCTCGCGTCCGCCTATGGCAATGAACGTCGGCTCCACCGACTCGTCGATGGTCTTCTGGAGCCCCGACGGCAGCTTCTTCAGGTCATCAGCATATAAGACCACGATGCCCACGTCGCCGTCGTCCATGCACTGCCTGATCTTCTCCTCCAGCTCCTTTTCGCCGCGCACGTCGTACGTCTTCCTCACGCCCGCGAGCCTGAAGCCCATGGTGAAGTCGCTTTTACCTATAACCGCTATGTCCATCAAATCACCAGCTGGTTCTTAATGATCTCATCGCTGAGGTGCGATTCTTTCCCCCTGGCGATGATGCGCAGGTTGTTGACCTCCGTGTTCTTACGGACGATGTAGCCCAGGACGGGCGTGATCGATAGAGGGTAGACGTGCGATATCTTTTCCCCGAAGGCTATTAGCACCTTGCGCAGGGCGATCTCGACGTAGTTCAATGAGCCGGTCTCCTGCGATTTTTGCACCGCCGAGGAGAGCTCGTCCCAGTACGGGTACTCCTTGAGCATGGAGAGGAACTCGTTATAGTTCGGCGCCAGCGCCAGCTTTCTCAGCGCGTCCATGCTGAACTTGTAGCCGTCCGGGATCATGTAGGCCATGATCTTCTCGTGGTCCACGCCCTCCCGCTTCAGGCGGAAGAGGGTCCGCAAATTAACGATGTCGATCTCGTGCCTGACGAAGTTGACGAAAAGCTCGTCGGCCTTCGAGCGGGGGATGCTTATCGCCAGCAGGTTCCCGTAGTACAGCTTGTCCAGGGCGTTCTCGAACCCCGACAGCAGGTGGGTCTTATTATACTCTTCCATCTCGGCCATGAGGGCCTTATGGTATATCGTGCCCGACAGCCCCTCGATGACGTCCGCGATGGATAGCTTCTTGATGAGCTCGTTCAGCTTCTGCAGGCTCAGGTCTCCCGCGGGGACGAGCGTCTCCCTGATGTCCTCGTCCGAGGCGCCATAGCTCTTTCCCCTGAGTATCGTCTTTATGTTCCACACGTCCCACCGGTTCAGGTAAGCGCCCATGAGGAGCCTCAGCTCACCTCTGCAGAAGCCCATGATCTGCCCGAAGTCCCTCGCCAAATTAAGGTTCAGGGCGTGCTCCATGAGGTCGATGCCCTCGTACTTCGTGGCCAGCTCGTCGATCTCCTGCTTGTACTTGCTCTCCCCTATGAACCTGCTTATCTCTGGCAGGTCCATCTGTAGGAGCTTCATGTACGTCTCCCGGGGGAACAGGAACGCTTTCCTGGCCTTCACCCTGGTCGTGGCGTATGGGTAATTCCCGGGTCCGGCGCTTTGCCTCAAAAACATGACATCACCTGGAGCCGAACAATACGTCGGAAACGGGCTTCATCGACGAGTTCCACACGTCGTCTATGATGGAGTCGAACGTGTAGTCGAGGCTGACGCTCCCGTCCGCGCTCGTGACGATCACGCCGCCGATGCACTTGATGTTGCCGCCGTACTCGTAGCCCGAGCCCTTCACTAGCTCGGCGTCCCCGGCATTGGTGTATATCTTACCCGCCGGAACGTCCTTCCTGGCCAATTTTATGAGCTTATTTAATATATCAACTTTCTTTTCCTTCGGCATGGCCGAAATACGCTTGACCAGCTCGGCGCGCACCTCTTCGAGCGCGTCCTTCTCCGCGTTCAGCTTGGACTTCTTGATGTCCAGCTTAGCGCTCGAAAGCTCCCGCTGCCTCAGCTTGGCTATGAGGTTGTCTGCCCGAACCATCTCCGCCTCGTGGATGCGCTTCGCCTCTTCTTCGGCATCCTTTTTATTGGCGGCCGCCTCAGACTGGGCTCTAGCGATTATCTCCTTGCTTTCGGCCTCGGCTTTATCTGAGATGTCCTTTACGACTCTGTCCAGTCCCATGTAGGTCACCCTGATAGGGTCGCTTATATGAACAATAGCAGGATGGCGACGACAAGTCCGAATATGACTATGGTTTCGGGGATGACGGTCAATATCAGCGCCTTGCCGAATAACGCCTCGTTCTCGGCGATGGCGCCGACCGCTGCGGAGCCTATCTCCTTCTCAGCGATACCGGACGCATATCCCGCAATTCCAACCGCGATGCCAGCACCAATTGCTACTAAACCTTCAACCATCTTGTTATTCCTCCGTATATTTTCTTAAGTATCCGAATGGATCGTAAATCTTGCCTCCGCCCTGGTAGAACTTCGTGAAAAATTCTACGTAATGCAGCCTGAGCGCATGCAGGCCGGGGGCTATGATACCCAACAATATGTTAATCCCGTGGCCGAGCAATAATATGGGGATGGCCGCGATGATCCCTATGATGCCGGCGCCGGCCATCATTCCGGCTATCGTGTTGATCACCAGGGCGATGCCCACTGAGGACAGCCCCACGGCGAGCAAACGCGTATACGATAATACGTTGCTCATAAGCGCCGGCACCTCTATGATGCCCATGGGGCCCTCGCCCACGATGACCATGATGAGCCCGGCTACGAAGAGCACGCCTCCGCCGGCGAACAACGGGTTGGCCACGTTGAACGTGCCCATGCTCTGGGTGAGCATGAGCGGGAACACGTACCATACCATGGCCACGCCGCCCAGCAGCGTAAAGATCCAGCTCAGCTTGTGGAGGACCGCCGTCTTGAGGCCGTGGTGCCTGTACTCGTTCACGAACCCCAGCGTGTAGCCCAGCAATATCTGGCATACGCCCACGATGCACGTGAGGACGAGCAGGTCCTTGATGCCGAACACGTAGCTGCCATGCTCGAACCCTCCCGGTACAAGCCTTTCCAGGGGCAGGGAGAACGGCCCGACCGGGCCGACGTGCATCTCGTGCGGGTAAGGGATCTTGAGCCCGAACAGCCCGTCCTTGGCCATGTTAATGCCCGCGAACTCGCCGAACAGGGCGCCGAAGGCCATGGACGAGATGGCGCAAATAATGAGGGCGTTCATCAGGATCTGCCATCCCTCGGAGTTCTTGAGCTTTTGGCGGATCAGCAGCCCCGCGATCAATAATATCAAACCGTAGCCCATGTCGCCGAGGATGAACCCATAAAAGATCGGGAAGGTAAAGAAGAATATGGTGGTGGGGTCGATCTCATCGTACTTGGGCCTGGAGTACAGGTCGATGAACGCCTGGAGCGGGAACATCCACTTCGGGTTATCATACTGCACAGGGGCGTCGACCTCATGGTGCTCCTTGACATGCGGCTCCACCTCGCCCTCATATTTCTTATGCTCGGGCTCGACCTTCGTTACGAATAACCTATCGCCTGTCTCTTTCGTCAGGGCGCTTTTAAGCTTATCGAAATCGTCCACGGGCACCCATCCGTCCACCGCGAACACGTTCTCGGAGGTCGCGAACCTCAGGGGAGCCTCCGCCTTCTGCGTGTCGATGGTGAGCAGCTCCTCGGAGGACAGGATGAACCTGCCGTACTTCTCGTTGAGCGTTTTTATGTCCGCCTGGACGGCCTCGAGCTTCTTTTCCAGCTCCACGGCCCTGTCCGAGGCCTTCTTCGCCAGCGTGGCGGGGTCGCCGGCCTCCCTCAACGGCTCCAGCTCGATGAAGTCTTCCTTCGCCAGCGCGTCCGAGACGGCTGCAGAAAAAGCCTTAGGCACGTACAGGGCGATGATCTTGCCATTTCCATAAGGTGAAGAGAAAAGCTCGTAGTCCTTTGTAATAGGGCTTACTATGGGCTCCACGTCTTTGGGGATGGTGCCCACGAACACCGCTACGCTCTCGTAGCCGTATAATAGTTCGAGCGGCACTCCCAGCGCCACGTAGGGCTCGAGCGACTCCTTCTTGCGGGCGAGCTCCTTGATCTCGGACTCGATGGCGCTCTTCTCTGACATCTTATCGTTCAGCGATCTCTCCAGGGACGCCAGCTCTTTGTTGATCTCGTCGAGGACCTTCTGCCGGCCCTCTTTCGGGTAAGGGTTATCTTTGGTCTTCAGGTGGCTCCGGATGGAGCGCAGCTTTAATAGTTTTTCAGAGAGCGACGTGGCGCTCTTAAGGGGCTTGCCGATGTGAAAATAGGCTCCTTCCTCGGTATAGTCCTCGATGTGGAGCAGGTCCAGGTCGTGTAGCTTGTTGATGGTGGCCTCCATCACGTCCTTTGTGCCGACTATGAGGACCTTATCCATGCGTTGAGGTTCGAACATTTACGTACCTCTCGAATTCTCCCGTGAGATGGTCTGTGGCGGCACCGACTTTTTTCTTGGCCGAGGCCTTGAGCGCGGCGGCCTGCTTCTGGCCCTCCGCTTTTTGGGCCTTAGCCTCAGCCTCTATCTCCGCCGCGGCCTTTTTTATGCGAGCATCGGCGTCGTCGGCGGCCTTTTTCCGCGCCGCCTCGACGATGTCGGAGGCCTCTTTCCGGGCGTCGGCGACGATGCGCTTCGCCTCTTCCTCGGCCTTCGCCCGCTTTTGCCTCGCCTCCTCCTCCGATTGTTTCAGTTGCGATAGTATTTCTGCCCTGGACATGAGATTCCCCTGAACACAGAATATCGTTGTGATTCTAACGAGTTGCTCTCTTAAAATAGACCGCATCATTCTTAAACTTTTTTATTTTTGTCGCTTTTTATGTTAATCGCTTAATATGGCATCGAAAAAATCATTTTTATATGATGATTATCGCCGTTATTATGCCCGCTATCATCATGAGCCCGGCGCCGAGCACGACGTTGAACATGAATTGCCTGTTGTTGGAGAGGTAAGCCAGGGGGAACTTTACTGCTATGCTTGACATGCTGGCGATGACGATGCCGAGGGCCGCGGTCCGGGCGTCCAGGGCGCCGGCCTGGAGCAGGGCGATGGAGCTGGCCGTGGCGCTGGCGCTGGAGACCATTCCGCCGATGAACGAGCTGGCCAGGAAGCCGGCGTTCCCGAACTCGAAGACCGCCGCGGCGCTCAGCAGCACCATGGCGAGGAAGATGGTGCCGAAGACGAGGGCGTTGCGGATGCTGAAGGGCGAGTGGATCTTGATGGGCACGGCCTGCTGCCTGGCTAAATAACGGTAGGCGTAGAGGCCGCCGATGGCCATCATGACGCCGAAGGGTATGATAAGCCGGGGAAGGAGCATCGGGGCCAGGATGAGGCACAGAAAGATGTTCCTGAGGCACATGGCGACATCGGAGAGAAGGACGGCCGACACGGCCACCATGGTCAGGCCCGGCTCGGTTTTTATGCGGTTGGTGAACTCGGCCACCACGGCCGTGCTGTTCGCCAGCCCCCCGAAAAAGCCGGTATATGCCGCGCCCTTCGTGCCATAGCGCTTCATGATAATGTAATTTAAAAAGCCGATGCCCGAAATGATCACGACCATGAGCCAGATGGTCCTCGGGTTGACCACGCCCCACGGGTCTATCGGATAGTCGGGCAGTATCGGGTATATTACGAAGGCCAGTATGCCGAACTCCACGGCGGCGTGGACCTCCTGGGCGGTGAGCTCGACGGCGATGCTCTGGAGCTCCGTCTTTATGGAGAGGAGGGCGGTGACCACTATTGCTATTATCACTCCAGGGATGATCTGGTCGATGCCGACGAGCACCCCCACGAAGAACGTGATAAAGAGGGCGGCGCTCGTCGTTAAATTGGGATCCTTTTTCTGGACGATGCCATAGGCGGACATTATGATGGTGAAGGCGATGGCGAAGACGGCGCAGGCTATCGTGACGTAGGGCGGGAAGATGGTCGTGGAGACCATTCCTGTCAGGCAAAAGAGCGCGAAGGTCCTTATGCCGGCCTCCTTGTGGGCCCACTCCCGTTCCAGCCCTATGAACATTCCCAGGGCGGCGCTGATGCCGATCCTGAAGGCGAAATCGTACAGCGTGAGTTCTGCCATAACTGATAAAGAATTGACTATTTAGATATAAATAGATAGCAGTGCAGTAGTGCAATTGTCTTTAATAAACTGTGGCGGCTCCCGGAGGAGCCCGGAAAAATGAGTGTTTTATTTATTTCTTGGCCTTGGACTTGACGCCCAGCACGTTCTTCTTGGAACGGGCTATAATGCGGCGTAAAAAGCCCTTAGAATCGTATCTCTGGCCGGGCCCCGGCTTGCTGGCAGTGGACTCTCCCCTGGGGACGAGCCTCATCTGGCCCTTCCTGCCCCGGATCTGGACCCATTCAACGCTTCCAGTCTTTCCCATGCGGAATCACCGCCTTGACATTGCATGTACTCGTATTAATACGTTGCGATGATAAAAACCACCAAGCCCCCGGGTTTCACCACGGCGGCACGGCGGCTACCACCGGGGACACGGAGATTGATTTAACCACGGTGGGCACGGTGAGCATGGAGGCTTTTTATGGCTCAAGGGGCTTCGCCCCTGAGAGACCCCGATCCCTCTGCTTAAACTAAGGTGGGTATGAGCTATACATAAGTGTTAATTACAAATATATGTAAATAAGTAATTAGTCACTAGTCATTTAAGGAGCAGATATCATGGCAGAAAGTAAACAGATAAAACCGATACCAAAAATAGTAAACGATATAGCCACCACTGTACTTGAAGCTGCTTTCTCAGTTCACACGAGTCTTGGGCCCGGTTTATTAGAAAGCGTCTACGAAGCCTGTATGATATACGAACTAAGGAAAAAGGCCATACAGTCGAGAACCAGGTTACCATACCCATACACTATAAGAATGTGGATCTAAATACCGGTTTAAGATTGGATATCATCGTGGATGATCCCATAATAGTTGAAATAAAATCTATTGACGCATTAGCACCTATCCACGAAGCACAATTATTAACATATCTAAAATTAACCGGAATTAGAGTAGGTTATTTAATTAATTTTAACTCCTATCATTTAAAGGATGGTATTAAGCGACTGGCAATATAATAGGTAAAAAACTCATTTTGTCATTTCAATCCCAAAAAAGTAGGGGGTCTCCGAGGGGGGCATCAGCCCCCCTTTAGGATATAAAAGTCCTCCGTGCCCTCCGTGCCCTCCATGGTGAATAAATCTCCGTGTCCCCCGTGGTGCCTCCGTGCGCCCAGTGGTTATTTCCCGAACGCTTTGCCGACGGCCTCGTCCAGGTCGAGTAAGAACTGCCTCATGTTCGCCTCTGGTATGCGCCCGCCCGCGGCGTGGGGATGCCCGCCGCCAGTGCCGCCATTCCTCCCGGCCACATCGCCGATGATGGCGTTCAGGTCGACGCTACCTATTCCCCTCGCGCTGATGTCGTAGGCGTCCCGGTGGTCCCGGTACTCGGCAGACAGGCCCACGGTAGTCCTCCCATATGCCCGGGCGAAGATGGCGGCCTTGCCCATGCACCCGTTCATGTCCATGACGTAGGCGATACTCTTCATGCGGATGAACTCTTTTCGTACCCGCTGGCGCATCTCGTCCTCGTGCCTGGCCGCGACCAGGGCGTTCTTCGCCAGCACGCCTATCTCCGAAGGCAAAATGTTCTTAGCGAGCTGCCTGACGAGGCCCCGCTTAAAATCGTAGTCCCGGCGCCCGATCTCGATGCCCTGGGAAAGCGTCCCGGCCTGGTAATATAAACTACGCTTATCCCAGTTCTCGATCAGCTCGCGGGCGCCCGGCGTCGCGTCCTCGTAATCCCCGATAGCGCCGTACATGGCAACGCGGCTCATGTCGGGGCTCAGATCGTTCTGGAAATAATTAAAGGCCAGCTCCGAGGCGCTCGCATCGCCATGGAAAAGCCAGCGGGCGTCAAAGCCCGGCGGAAGAGGGTGGTGGTCGATATAGATGATCTCGCTCTCCCTCGAGAGGGCCTCGAACTTATCCTTCATCTGCTGGCTCCTCGGGAGGTTGATCGCTATGTCGCAGACCACTATGCGGTCGTAGCCCCGGGCCTCGTCGATGTCGCCTAAAACGGAGACGGGGTTGGTGAAGAACAGGGGCGAGTCGCCGTTCGCGGCCAGCGCCAGGGCGCCGCTGCACAGGCCGTCGCTGTCGCCGTGGGTGAAAATGATCGTCTTCATAGTAGTTCCTTTAGCTTTTGGGCGATGACGGGCCCGACGTCCACGCGGCTGAACTCGTTGTTGATGGTATTGGCCGATACTAAATAGTCGGCGCCGGCCCGGTACAGCCCGGCCGCAGCGTCCTCGCCGCTCAGCACGCCGTGCGTGAAGGCGGCGGCGATCTTATTCGCTCCTTTCGCCCTCAGGGACTCGATGACCTTCTTGATGGTATCGCCGGTGCTCACGATGTCGTCGATGATAAGGACATCCTGGCCCTTCACGTCCACCGTCTTCGGCCTGATCTCGATCTCCTTGGGAGAGATGCGGTGCTTTTCCAGAACATCATAATGGCTGCCGAGTAATTCAGCCGCCCGCTTCGCCCACCGCTCCGACTCCGAGTCCGGGCCCACGACCACCGGCCTTTTCAGGAACCGGCCCGCCTCTTTAGCTAATGAATCCACGGCGCTCACCTCGTGCAGCCGGACCGACGTCATGCCGGACAGCTCCTCCAGCCCCAGCCTGTGCAAATGCATATCCACGCTCAATATGTCGCCGACGCCCGCCGCCTCCAGCATCCGCAGCATCGACTTGACCGCGATGGCCTCGCCCTCCACGTGGCGGGTGTCCTGCCTGGTATACGCCAGGTAAGGAATGACGGCGATCACCCTGGAAGCGCCGAGCTCTTTTAGCAAATCGACGGTAAACTCCATCTCGATGAGCATTTCGTTGGGATAAGGGTGCATGGTCTGCACGTAGATGGCAGTGCCATCCACGGCCGGCGCGACAACGTGGGTCTCGCCGTCGGGGAATCTCTCTACCACCGGAAAATAGGCCTTCGCCCCCAGGGCCCGGGCGATGCTAAGCGCCATGCCCGGGTGGCTCGAGCCCGCTACGACTGCTGGCATCATCATGACTAAATAAGGCCATAAACCGATAAAAAGCTTTCAGTACGGTCGATGCACAAAAGCTCTATCGCCAAAGCGCGCACAAATATACATATATAAGAAGTGACACTAATCGAGTGAAATTAACTGTAGACGTTATTTATATGTTCATTTCATCCGGAGGATCAATAGTTTGCCACAACCTGTCGTCAACATCGGTATGGTGGGCCACGTCGACCACGGAAAGACGACGCTGGTGAGCGCCCTTTCCGGTGTTTGGACGGATACCCATAGCGAGGAATTAAAGAGGGGCATATCCATCAGGCTGGGGTATGCCGACTGTACCTTTTATAAGTGTAAGAGCTGTAGCGAGCCGGAGTGCTATACCTCGAAGCCCCAGTGCGCGACGTGTAGCGCCGGCGACCTGGAGCCCCTGAGGACCGTGTCCTTCGTGGACTCGCCGGGCCACGAGACGCTCATGGCCACGATGCTGTCGGGAGCGGCCATCATGGACGGCGCGGTACTGGTCATCGCGGCCAACGAGCCCTGCCCCCAGCCCCAGACCAAAGAGCACCTCATGGCGCTGGACATCATCGGCATAAAAAATGTCGTCATAGCGCAGAACAAGATAGATATTGTTTCGAGAGAAGAAGCGGTTAAGCATTATAACCAGATAAAGCAGTTCGTGAAGGGCACCGTGGCGGAGAACGCCCCGATCGTGCCCGTCTCGGCGCAGCAGAACATAAACATAGATGTGCTAATAAAAACGATAGAGGACACCATCCCGACGCCCCAGCACGACCTGAACAAGCCCGGCATCATGCAGGTCGCCCGCTCGTTCGACGTTAACCGCCCGGGCGCCGTCCCGGCAAAGCTGAACGGCGGCGTCATCGGCGGAACGATCTCCCAGGGCACCTTCAAGGTCAAGGAGGACATCGAGATCAGGCCGGGCAGGAAGGTCGAGGCGGAGGGCCGGACGAGGTGGGAGCCGATCGCCACGAGCATCGTGAAGCTCGTCTACGGGGGCGACTCCGTGGAAGAGGCGACTCCGGGCGGCCTTCTGGCGGTGGGCACAAAGCTCGACCCGTCCATGACCAAGAGCGACGCCCTCGCCGGCCAGGTGGCCGGCAAGCCGGGCTCGCTTCCCCCGGTGTGGCACAAGTTCGTCATGAAGACCCAGCTGCTCGAGAGGGTCGTGGGCGTCGCGGACGAGGCGGCAATGGTGAAGGCCATCTCCACGAGCGAGCCCCTGATGCTGAGCATCGGCACGTCGACGACCATCGGCGTGGTCACCTCCGCCAGGAAGGACGCGGCCGAAGTAGCGCTCAAAAGGCCGGTGTGCGCCGAGGTGGGCTACCGCATCGCCATCAGCAGGCGCATCGGCGCCCGGTGGAGGCTCATCGGCGTAGGGGTCCTGACAGGTTGAAAGTCATCGTCGATACGAACGGGCTGATGGTACAGGCCCAGTTCGGCGTCGATGTCCTCGACGAGCTGGGCAGGCTGGGCTACGACGAGTGCGTGGTGCCCACGGCGGTCACTGACGAGCTTGAGGCATTACAAAAAAAGGTAAAGGGCGCCGATAAGGTGGCCCTCGCCGTCGCACAGGCCCTTGCAAAACAGTGCCGAGAGATCGAGGCGCCCGGAAACGCGGACGACGTCATCCTGAGGCTCGCGAAAGAGCTGGGGGCCGACGTCTTCACCAACGACGCAGAGCTAAGAAAACGCTTAAAAAAAGAGGGCATAAAAACAGTATTCATGCGCTCGAAGCATAAGCTCGAGGCCGACTACATGTAGTGACCGACTACATGTAAAAACCGATTCATTAATATAATTGAATGTTATTTGTAGGTGCGTTCAGGAAGGAAGGAAGGATCATGTACAGGAAAGTCAGGCTTGTTGATATCATAAGGATACCGCCGCAGAGATTAGAGGAAGACCTGGAGCAGGTCATCATCGAGACCATCCGGGACAAGCTGGAGGGGCGAATAGACAAGACGCTCGGCTCCATCGTGACGGTCCTGGATATCGTCGACATCGGCGAGGGGCACATTTTAGTGGGCGACGGCGCCGTCTACTACGAGGTGACCTTCGACGCCATCGCGTACCGCCCGGAGCTGCAGGAGATAGTCGAGGGCCAAATCGTAGAAATAGTGAACTTCGGCGCCTTCGTGAGCGTCGGGCCCATCGATTGTCTAGTCCACGTCAGCCAGGTGGCGGACGAGTTCATGTCCTATGACGAGAAGAACGCCCGCCTGGTGAGCAAGGAGTCCAGCAAGTCGCTCGCCGAAGGGGACAGCGTCCGGGCGCGCATCGTAGCTGTAAGCCTCAACGAGCACGACCCCCGCGAAAGTAAGATAGGCCTGACGATGCGGCAGGTCGCCCTGGGCAAGCTCGAGTGGATCGAGGAAGAGCAGCGCAAGAGGGAAAAGGGCGAGAAGCACGAAAAGGCCAGGGCTACGTAAGCCTGGCGCCACTTTTTTGTTAACAGCAAGCTTTAAGCCGGATTACCATGCAAATCGTTGGCGTTGTGGTCCGCCTTGAAGCTCGTCCATATTGCCGGCGACACCTATTTTGTCCCGGGTATGACCAACGTCGGCGTATATAAGGACTACGTCATCGACCCTGGCAAGAACGAGCACGTCGACTGGCACGACCCGGGGGAGTCGTTCGGCAGGCGCTTTTCATACGTGGCCATAACGCACGGCCATCATGACCATTTCTGGCACGCCGCCGACCTGCGTAGTAGAGGCGCCCTGGTGTACGCCCCGAGGGGCGAGATGCCGATGATCGAGGATATAAGCGTCCTCACGAAGGGCTTCTTCATGTGGGTGAGGCCTCCGGGCGGGATGAAGCCCTGGTATTTCAAGGGAACGCCGTGTAAGGTCGACGGCTTCGTCGAGGACGTGGAGATGCCCTTAAAGCCGGTCCCGCTACCCGGCCATTCGGATTGGCACACGGGCTACATGACGCCCGACAGCGTGCTCATGGCGGGGGACGCCATCGCTTCCAAAGGCGCATGGGACAGGGCCGGGATCGTTTATAATACGGATATCCCCCGGACAAGGCAAACGTTGAAGGGCATCATGGATACGGATGCCGATTGGGTCTTGCCCGCCCATGCCGGGCTCCTCACGCGGGAAGAGGCGGCGGGGGCGGCGGAGGCCAACCTGGAGGGTATCGGCCGCCTGGAACGGCTGGTCATCGGCGCGCTCAATAACGGCGGTGTCTCCACGGAAGATGTCATATGCAATGTATGCCATGAGCTTAAACTGGAGGATTCGTTCAACGTCCATCTCGTCGCGGAAACGGTCGTCCGGGCGATGCTGCACTCGCTCTACGAGGCAGGCGCGGCGGGCTATGAGCTGAAAGGCCACAAGGTTTTATGGCGTAACAGGTGAAAATTGGGCATCATATGAGCGCCGTATCGCCATGCGAGTAGGGCGGGCAGCATATGCACAAAATACGTAATGCCCTGTCGCCGATATTTCTTATATTATGCAGAGTGCCCGGCTCTATCAGGACGGCATCTCCCTCCACGACGCTCAGCTTTTCTTCCCCCAGCCTCATTATGCCGATGCCTTCAAGGATATAATAGACTTCCTGCGATGCGTGGTGAACATGGGCTGCCGTTTCCTGCCCCGGCTCCACGAAGGCCTCAGCGACGCTAAAGCCCCGGACGGGCGACGAGCCCGGGTGGAACAGTTCCCGGATGCCGGAACCGTCCCTGGTCACGTACGAAGCTACGTTAGAGCGGTTGCGGATCACGGACACAATATTAAAGTGAACATTTATGTATTAAAATGTGCTAGTTATTGGGCCGGTGTTATCGATGGTTTCGGGGGAAAAGGGCCCGATCAAGGTGGCGGGCAATTCATATTATTTGCAGGCTATGAGCAACGCGGGGCTTTTCAAAGGATACGTCATAGACCCCGGCTCCGTGGGCTACGATGATTTCGGGCAGGACAACGTCCATACAGTGCTGATCACTCACGGCCACAACGACCACTTCCGGCATGCACACGAGTTCAGGGAGCGCGGGGCCCGGGTATCCGAGCCGGCTCTGGCCCGTGAACCACAGCTCGCTGCCGTCCTGTGACAGGAACGGCTGGTCCTCCATTTGCCCGCTGTTCACGTTGGGGCCCAGGCTGACGGGGGTTCCCCAGGCGCCACCGGCCTTTTCGGACTTATATATGTCCCTGTTGCCCTCCCATATGCTTCCGCTGTCCGTCCCGTTCTTCGCCCAGCCGAAATAAATGGTATTGCCGTCCGGGGTGACGTGGAACTCCCCGATGTCGAACTGCTTGTTCAACTGCTCCCCGGCGTTCTTCCAGTCGGTCCACTTCCCGTTCTTGTATTTGGCCGTGTACACGTCCACCTGGCCATAGTTCCCTGCTCTAGCCGAGCCGAACCACATCGTATCTCCCTGCACGCAAACGCAGCCGTCAAGGGACACGTCGTTATTCAGGACGAGCTTCTCAGGCTCCGGCCACGTCCCGTTCGCTTTTTTAGACCAGTACACGGCCGTCACTCCATCGACCAGTTGCTTCTCCACCGGCACACGCACGTCCGGGGTGAAGAAGAAATAGAACGTGTTGCCGTCCGGGGTTATAAACGGGGAGTCCTCCGCCCCGGCCGTATTTATAGGGCCTTCCATTGGCACGGGGGTTTTCCACGCATCGGAATGGACGACCGGCCGGTAAATATCCGTGTCGGGCGTTCTCTTGACCGCATCGGCAGGGATGGACTCTGCCCTGGTTATCGTTTTAACGGGCGCTCCCTGGCCCATGCAGCCGCAGGCGAGCATTAAAAATATGACGATCAAAATAACGATGAGGACTCTATTGACCGTTTTCATCATAAGCAGTAAATAATCGCCGCACCTTTAAAAACTTATGGCCGGCCGGGCCGGCATACGTCATCCTATCATACCTTTTTCAATGCCTTCAAGTCCAGCCACACGTCATAAATTTCCTTTTTACTCCCGTCCGCGTTCTTTAAGGAGATCGTGCCCGTTTCGGGCTTAGAGACGGATGCCAATTCTCCGCTTAAAGTCGTTTCATGTAAGAATAGCCAGTTGACCATCTCCACCTTATTGCTTTTCGTCAGCTCTAAAAACCTCACCAGGAAATCCGCCTGCTCTTTCTCCGAGCTTCCCTTCCCTGCCGAGGATATCCATCCGATCTCGGTGAACGCTATCGGCTTATTTGTATACCTGTTCAACCTGGAATAATAGTCATCCGGGATATCCCCCGGGGCATCGAAATGGTCCCAGGGGTACGTCGTGAGGCCTATCAGGTCCGACCTGGGGTCGAATTTCGTGAGCATGTCATACTGATTGTTTTCGATCATGTGGTCGTAGGAGAAAACGACGAGCACTTTCGTGTTCGGGGATACTTTTTTTATCTCCGAATAAGCCTCGTCGTAAAGGGAAAGATAACTATCCAGGTCTTCGGGGTGTAGATAAAAATAATCGTTGACCTCGTTCCCCAGCGAAAAGTACTCTGGCTTAAACTCCTGCGCGATCTTTTTCGCCTCCTCCACCCATAATTTTCTGAACGTCGGGTCGGACAGGTCTGCGTTTACCCCCTCGGGGGCGTCGACTACGTACTTCAACCCTTCTCCTGTGACTTGCTTCACCGTGGCGAAATTTAGCGTAACGACGGGCTTGAGCCCATAGACCCTAACGGCGGTGATCACTTTATTTTGCATTAGCTTATCGTATTGCCCGATCCCCTGGGGAGCTACCCACACCATCGTGACCTCGGATATTTCCCCAGCCTCTTTATACGCGCTGGTGATGTCCTCAAAGCCGGATGTCGGGACGGTCCTGGGCGTCGGGACGACGCCTAAATAAAAACTTCGTTCCGATATCGGGAGGGCATAGCCGCTGTGCTTGACAGGGGAGGCGGATATTTTTCCGGTATCCCCACCCGTGCATCCGCAAAACAGGGCTATGGTTCCCAAAATTAATAAAACAGCAATGATCTTATACCGAATTTCATCATCCGCCTCGCCCCGTTTTATCATTCCATAATTACTTATGGCGCTTTATAATACTTGCTACGGCGGATTAGCGCTTAGCCTGCTTTTCCGTATCGCTCAACGCATTTTTATAGGCGGGCGAACTCGTAGAACCGCAACAGCTCTTTAATCCGGGCGTCGATCATCGGGTGCGTGGCGAGCTTCCTGAGCACCTTCGGCATCTCCTCCGTTTTTTCCCGCTCTATGCTCTTTATGTCCACGCGGTCGACGAACTCCCGGCCCGCGACCAGCTTCAAAAGCGCGCGCGTCGAGGCCTCGATGTTCCTGGACGCAATGAGCCCTCCCCGGTCGCACCGGAACTCGTTGAACTGGGGGCTAATGAGGTAAGGCAGCCCCAAATCTTTAAAACGTCGCCAGCGGCCATACTTGATATGGGAAAGCTCGTGGCCTATGATGTAAAGCAGCTCGTCGCCCTCCATGGCCTTCAGTAAGCCCGTATTGATGGCGATAACTTTTTTCTTTCTTATTAAGCCCAGCCTCACGGTATAGGCGTTCACGGCCGGGTTCTGCGTCACGAACGTGTACGGGGCTTCCATCGACAGCCTGCTCGCGGCCAGCTTTACCGCCTCGAACACCTCGGGGAAGCTGTGCGTAGACACCTTCAGGCTGTTGCGCACCATGAACTGGAGGAACTTGAAGCGGCCGAGCCAGTCGTACGTAAAAATACCGACGGCGACGCCAGTCGACAGGACGAGAAGGAAGTATACGGCTGACCACATTATTTCCCTTACAGGCGTATTAAAAATGTAGTCGTAGGCGAGCACGCCCGCGATGATGACGACCTGGCAGACGATGGCCAGGAGTAGGTAAAACAAAATGCCCTGGCGTCTCTCGCCCTTTACATAATAGTCGTCCGCTCCGCCCATGAAGCCCTCTTCTCCTTTATCTTCCGCATTGTTTCGGGGATGTCCTCGGGTGTGTGTAAACGCTCGTCGTTCATGATCGTACTTGCGGCCCGGGCGGGCTTATACGATGCCGCCCTTAATAACGTGTCGTCCCCTCCGGCACCACGATGCCGTACAGCACGCCGCCGATGACCGACAGGGCCACGTAGGCAGCCAGCAGCACGGCGACCTCCAGGTAAACGTACATGTCGGGGTTTCCCGGGTATATCCACAGCCTGGCCGGGGGGAATACGCCGTCCAGCGGCACAGCAAGAGCCAATAAAAACAGGAGGGCGCTTCCGCAGGCGGTCATGAGCCCCGCGATCAGCGATGGCAGGACGGCCTCATGCGCCCCGCCCCGGGGCCGCTCAGCGAACAGCCCGGGGTTTTGCGAGGCCCACTGCGCCAGCGCGCCCGCCATGACCATGACCATGGGGGCCATCACCCCCGCCATCGACGCAAAATATACGATGGGGTCGAGCGAGACGAGCCGGCTTAATAGCCCGAACGACAACGAGCACAGGCCGATCAATATTATGCCAAAGACGCCTACATTAAAGGCAGCCGTTATCTCAGGCCTCATAAGCTCACCTATTATATATTAGTCGTTAGCCGGATACATAAGCGTTTTTCACCGTTGGAGCAGTCATTATTTATCGGGGGATTGTATAAAATCCTATACATTTTTCACACTTGGTATTACGAACGTTAACTTTTTTATACTGTAGCGCCAACATACTATCCTGGCTTCCGTTCAGCCGGAACAAGGGAGGTAAGAAACTGGATAACGATGAAAAATTCGGCCTGCTTGTCGTGGGACATGGCAGCTCCATGCCCTATAACAAGCAGCTCATAAGCGACGTCGCCGACATGCTCTCGCAAAAGATGCCCGGGGCCGTCACGCGCATCGGCTTCATGAACATAAACAAGCCCACCATCAAGGATGGCCTGGATAGCTTCAAGGGCACGGGGGTCAAGAAGATCGTGGTGTTCCCGTTATTCTTAGCGAAGGGCGTCCACACGACAGAGGACGTGCCCGGCCTCATCGGCCTGGGCGAAGGGCAGAAGCGCATCGCCTACGACGGCTTCGATATCGTATATGCGGACCCGCTGGGCGCCGACGACCTCATAGCGGAGCTGTCCGCGAGGCGCGTAAAAGAGGCATACGGCAAATATTCGGATAATTAGACCATGGACTTAAGCGGCATTTCACGCGTTGGCGTGCTGGATATCAATCACGGCGGCCTGCTGCTGGCCGAACGACTGTGCGGCCTGGGCTATGACGCCTTCGCAGTGGACGTATATGGCACGAAAGAACGCATCAAGGCCAGAGTGCCGGTCCTCCGGCCCGACGAGGCAGAGGGCTTCGACGCGCTCGCCGCTCCCGTGCACATGCCCTCGATCCCCCTCCTCCAGAGGGCTCACGAGGAGCAAAAGCCCGTATTCACCCACCACGAGCTGGCGGGCCTCATAGTCGAACGAAAGGGCCTGTTGAACTGCAGGTGCATCGAGGTGACGGGGACTTATGGCAAGACCACCGTCTGCTCCATCCTGGCGCGCATGTTCCCCGGGGAGGACGTGCTCCTACACACCAGCCGGGGCTTGTTTTTTAATGGCCAGTTTATCGAGAGGCTGAGCATCACGCCGGCCAACGTCGTCCGGGCGCTCGAGCTGGCATCGGAAAAAAAATTAGTCCCGACCCTGGGAATTTTCGAGGTGTCGCTGGGCTTCTGCGGCATCGGCGACGTGAGCGTAGTGACGACGCTCGACAGGGACTACCCCATCGCCCGTGGCACTACGACGGCGGGCGAGGCCAAGTTGGGGGCGCTGAAAAGCCTAAAAAAAGAAAGTACCCTGGTATGCGAGAGCTCGCTGGAGGCCGGCCGCCCGAAGAAGCTGACGTTCGGAAAGGGCGGCGATGTCTTTTATTTGCCGGACGGCCGGGCACGCTACCGCCTGCCCGACGGGAAGGGCGGCTGGCTGAGAATCAAGTTCTCGGGCGGGTTCGACGGGGCCTCCTACCGGGGGCCGGCGCTATGCGCCTCCGCGGCCGCGCTCGCCATGGGCGCCCCGCCAGGGGACATCGAGGGAGCGTTCGAGGGCTTCGAGGGCGTGGAAGGGCGCATGAAGTTCTCAACGCTGCGCGGGCGGGTCCACCTGGATAACTCCAACTCGGGGCTATCCATTAAAGGGCTTAGTCGGGCGCTCGAGGCCGTCGAGGCGGACGAGGGCTGGAAGGTGCTCGTCGTGGGCGAGGAGGCATACAACGTGTGCGACGGCCTTGACCCGTCGAAGGTGATCACATTACTCGACGATGCCCTCGTCGACGAAGTAGTACTGGTGGGCGACCGGCTGCGCCTGGACGGGCACTTGCACGCCGACAGCCTGGAAAAAGGGCTCGCCCTCGCCCTGGAGAGGACCACCGCGGGCGATACCATCGTAAGCTGCGTAAAAACATGGAGATGATAGACATGGAACAACTAGCGGGCGCCGGGCGTATAATTCAACCAAGGCCCAGCTCCATTGTTGCGGCGCTGTACACGCTGCGCGACCTGGACACGGACGTGGCCATACTCCACGGCCCCCCCGGCTGCTGCTTCAAGCACTCCCGCCTCCTCGAGGAGGACGGCATGCGGGTCGTCACCACGGCGATGTGCGACTCCGACTACGTGTTCGGCGGCCACGACCTGCTCGTGGACGTTCTAGGTAAGGCCATCGACAGGTTCCACCCTAAAACGGTGGGCATCGTGGGGACGTGCGCCAGCATGATCATCGGCGAGAACTTCCACCGGGCGGTCCAGGAAGTCGGCCCCTCTTGCCCCATCATCGAGGTGGAGATCCACGCCGGCTTTAACGATAATACGCACGGCGCCATCGTGACGCTGGAGGCCGCCCGCGCCGTCGGGCTCATCGACGAAGGCGAGATGGAACGGCAGAAAAAAATGCTGACGCTGGCCACGGAGATCGAGAAGAGGTTCGGGGCGGCGAGCAAGGACTATATCGAGCCGTCGCGGGGCGACCTGAAATATAAAGCCGCACAGCGGCTGATGGAATTGATGAAGCAGGGCAAGAAGGGCCTATCAGTACTGAACGCTAAAAAGGAGACGGCCTACATGTTCGCCGATATTAACCTGGCCGTGAGCCAGGCGGCCAGGGCCGCGGGCGCCCCCGGGCCCGTGACCATCGCCAACCTCGACCAGAACGTGGGCCTCCCCCGCATCCGCCGCTATGCCAGCACCATCACCGCCCAGCTAAAAGAGGCCGGCGTGGCCGTCGACCATATAACAGGCGGGCTCGACGAGTACCCCATGACAGGGGAAAAGGCCGCCCGAATAATCGAGGAAAAATATTCAGACTATGATTACGTGGTGCTCTCCGGAGTGCCGCACGCAGTCCCCTACGAGGCGATAAAGGGCATGGAAATATTCTCGGTCACCAACGGCCCCCGCCAGGTGGCGCCGCTGAAAGATATCGGTCACCGGCACGTCATGGTCGAGGTGGACCTGCACCCGAAGACGCTCGGCGTCAAGGGCATGGTCGAGTCCGAGTTCGGGGAAACGCTGAGGAGCCTGTTATGAAGAGGCAGCTGGCCATCTATGGTAAGGGAGGCATAGGGAAGTCCTCGACCGCCTCCAACGTGGCCGCCGCCATGGGCGAGCGCAACATAAAAGCCATGCTCATCGGGTGCGACCCCAAGAGCGACTCGTCCATAACACTCCTAAACGGCCGCCGCATACCCACAATCATGGACACGCTGAGGAAGAAGGGCGCCATCAGCGAAGAGGGCGTCGTGTTCGAGGGCTTTAACGGGGTCAAGTGCGCCGAGGTGGGCGGCCCCGAGCCCGGCGTGGGCTGCGCGGGCAGGGGCATCATCGTGGCGGTGCAGGCGCTGCAAAAGGTGAGCGACGCCCTGCGGGACTCCGACGTAATTATTTACGATGTGCCGGGCGACATCGTGTGCGGCGGCTTTGCCGTGCCGATCACGAAGGGCATGGTGCGCGAGGCGTATATCATTACATCAGGGGAGTACATGCCCCTTTACGCAGCTAATAATATATGCCGGGGCCTGAAGACGCTCCACACCCCGCTTTCCGGGATCATATGTAATGAGCGCGAGGCGGAGCACGAGAGGGAGATCGTCGAAAAGTTCGCAGCCGCCCTGGGCGTGCCCATGCTGGCGTATATACCAAGGGATAAGATCGTGCAGAACTGCGAGCGCGCCGGAAGGAGCGTCATCGAAGGCGAGCCGAAATCGGCGATGGCCGGGGTATACCGAAAGCTGGCCGGGCGCATACTGACGGAAAAGGATAAAAAGGTACCGGAAGCATTAGAAGACGAAGACCTGAGGAAGCTAACCCAATGATGACTATGCCGAGGCTTATCCTCGCTGGCGACCGTAGCTCGGCGGGCAAGACGACGATCTCCACTGGGGTCATGTCGCTTCTCCACGAGCGCGGGCTCTCGGTGCAGCCCTTTAAGGTGGGGCTCGACTACATCGACCCCAGCTACCACTCTTTAGTTACGGGCCGGCAGGGGGAGAACCTGGACGGCTTCTTGATGGGCGAGCAGGCCATCGTCGAGGCCTTCCAGCACTCGGCGGAGGGGGCGGATATCGCGGTCATAGAGGGCGTGAGGGGCTTATACGAGGGGCTCGAGGCGCTCTCGGACGTCGGCTCCACCGCGCAAATAGCGAAGATCCTGAAGGCGCCCGTAGTGCTTGTTGTGGATGCCCAGAGCATCACCCGGAGCACGGCTGCCATAGTCAAGGGCTACAAGGACTTTGACAGGGGCGTCAACGTCAAGGGCGCCATCCTGAACAAGGTGGGCAGCGACCGGCACGCCGAAAAGGCCCGCCTGGCCATCGAAAAGTACACGGGCGTCGAGGTGCTCGGCGCCATCCCCAGGAATAAGGGCATGAGCCTCACCATGAGGCACCTCGGCCTGATACCGGCCCGGGAAGGAGCATCCCGGGTGGACGATTTCGATGCCCGCATAGGCAAGATCAAGGCGATAGTCCGGGAACACGTCAACCTCGACAGGCTGCTGGAGATCGCGAAGGGCGCTCCCAGGCTGAAGACGGGCAAGCACAGCATATTCGTCAAGGAGAAAAGCGCGGGCGTACGCATTGGCGTGGCGCTGGACGAGGCCTTTAACTTCTATTATAAGGACAATATAGAGTTGTTGAAGCTGAAGGGCGCCGATGTGGTCTACTTCAGCCCGCTACACGACCGTGAAATTCCCGAGGTAGATGGCCTTATCCTGGGGGGCGGCTACCCGGAGTTCTTCTCGGGGGAGCTCTCCGACAACGGCTCCATGCGCAAGTCCATAGCGGAAGCATCGGAGAACGGCATGCCCATCTACGGGGAGTGCGGCGGCATGATGTACCTGACCAGGGCGCTGGAGGACGAGAACGGCAAGCGATATGACATGGTCGGCGTGATGGACTGCATCGCCTCCATGAAGCACGTCAGGCACATCGGCTACGTGGTCGGCCAGTTCGAGAAGGACACGCCCATCGGCGTGAAGGGGTCCTTTTTCAAGGGCCACGAGTTCCATTATTCCATGATCACCGACATCCCGCCCGGGGTCAAGTTCGCCTGCCGCATGGACCGTGGCATCGGCATCAAGGACGGCATGGACGGCATGCTCGTGAACAACACCCTGGGGTCCTATACGCACCTGCACGCCGCCTCATACGTGCCCTTCGCCAGGAACTTCGTGGAAGCGTGCGCCGAGTACAAAGGGCAATAAAGTGGTAAAAATATTGTAAAACCATATGCCAGCCGGATTATTTGAACAATTTGAGCTGAAAGCGCCCCCCGGCCATATAAATATTTTCTAAAAGCAGGCATTCTTTTCGGCGCCTTTTGCGGTAGAGAAAAAAGTTATTATACATAAAAGCCAAAATCAAAGGAATGTCAAGCGAAGGTAGATATAACAAAATATATATTGGTTCTTGCTTACTTTAAGCCATATATACAAGAAAAAAATACAGGATGGGATATGGAATGGGTTTATTCGACAGGAAACCGAAGAAGGACGATTCAAAAGCGGCAAAGCAGCAAAACGAAGAGGAACGGATAAAGAGAGAGCTTGAGACGCTGGCAGCGATACTGGATAAGACCGATTCAGCCGCCCCGGAGAAGCCCGCTGAAAAACAGCCCGTTTCTAAGGAGAAGCCCGCTGAAAAGGTCAGTATCCTGAAGCCCGTTAAGGCCCCCGTAGCGGAGAAGCCGGCCGAAAAACCGCCGGCCCAGAAAGAGCCGGTAAAGCCGTCCGTAAAGCAGGCCATACCGGCACAAAAGCCCATCCTCAAGCCCAATATCTTACAGTCACAGCCCATCCCAGCCCAAAAAGTAGCCCCGTCCGAGAAGGAAGCCGTTAGGCAGGCGCCCGCGATCAAGGACCGCGAGGAGGTACGCCCGAGAGCCGCCGAGCGCGTTTCCCCCGAGCGCGTGCCCCAGGCCGTGGTCCAGCCCGACGTGCAGGTAATAAACCTGCTAAAGGGCCAGATGGAGCGCCAGGTCTCGGAGACCGAAAAACAGCGCAAAGAGCTGGAAAAGCTGCGGGAAGAGGCGCAGGCCCAGAGGGAAGAATACGGCAGGCAGATGGCGGCCATCGTCGATAAGCTCCAGAGGCTGGACGCTTACAAGGAAGAGATGAAGCCCGAGGACTTCAGGAAGCTCCAGGCCGACCTCCTCGAGCAAAAGTCGCTCATCGAATCGCAGAGCCTGACCCTGAGCTCCATCGGGGAGAAGCTGGCCCAGCTCAAGGACTTCGACCTCGAGGGCTTTGCGGAGCAGGAAAAGCAGGTGCTCCAGAAGCTCGCCGCAGAGATCAAGGGCTTAAAAAGCACGCTCGTGGCGAGCGACGAGCGCACCACGTCGATCGACGGCACCATGCAGTCGTACAGGGAGGAGTTTAGCGCCCTCAAGGAGAACGCCGACCGCTATGAGCAGGAGATCGCCGCCCTGAAAGCGTCGCTCGACGATTGTACGAGTGAGGTCAAGGCGCTCAAGGATTCGCTGGGCAGCTACACGTCCGATACGGAGCAGGCCCGGAGCTCCGTGGCCGTGGTCGACAGCAAGATCAACTCGCTGCGGGAGGAGATCGCCCGCATCGCTGAAGAGATCAAGGCCGTACGCGAGGAAAGCCAGTCCATCGTGGCCAGCAACTATGAGGAAAAGATCGAGTCCGTGGAGGCCATGCTGAAGGAATCCACGGGGAAGGACATATCGTCGCTCAATGACAAGCTCAACCTCATCGAGGCCTCTATCAAGGAGACGTCCGGGGTCGAGATATCGGAGTTCTCGGAGAAGATCGAGGCCTACTACAACGACGTCAAGGCGCTGAAATCACAGCTGGCGGATAACAGGGGCGAGAACAGAGCACTCGGCAAGACGCTTCAGGCCCTGAACGACTCGATAGCCGACGTTAGGGCCCGGATGGACGAGCAGGTCAACGACCACATCGCGGAGCTCAGCTTCGTGAAGGGCAACATGGTGGACTTCAAAAACGAGATGAAGCCCATCAAGCTCTTCGTGGATAAATACGGCGAGAAGGTCAGGGCGCTCAAAGACCACTCGGGCATGGAGGAGGAGGTCAAAGCCCTCAAGGGCGAGATCGGGGCGAACTCCGAGGAGCTTGCGACCGTCAGTAAGCTCATCAACGACCAGCGTAACGAGCTCAAGGCCATGAGGGCGACGGTGGATAAGCACGCCGAGGACATCAAGCTCGCCAAGGAGTTCAACAAGTCCCGGGACGAGATCGTTAAGCTCAAGAACGAGGTCGAGGCCTATGCGGGCGACATCAAGACCATCAAGGACTTCATCGCCGACTATAAGGACGAGATGGAGAGCATCCGGGGCCTCATCGATCAGTTCAAGAACGACGCGGAGCACGTCACGCCCCAGGAGGCCAAGCTCATCAAGGCAGGCCAGTACCTGAAGGCGCAGATAGACCAGGTGAACAACACGTTCGCCGACCTTGACGAGAGGCTGTCCGCCGTCCGCAAGGAGTTCATTAACCTTAACAACATCGAGTATCGCTACAGGGCGCTGGAGGACAACCTGAACGCGATGGAGCGTAACCTGGAGAATAAGATCGAGGTCGAGATGATAACCCGCGTCCGGGAGGCGGAGAACGACCTTGTGGTCAAGATCAGCGGCGTGGAGGAGCGCGTGCTGGAGCAGAGCAAGGCGTCCCACGAGACGATCAAGGCCCTCCAGGAGATGCAGACCACTACCGTTAATCTATTAAGGCAGACGCAGTCCGAAGTGCTCAGCTCGGTGGGCGGCGTGAAGGCGGATGCCGTCAAATCTGTCCTGGAGTATAAGAACGACACGCTACAGGAGGTCAGCTCGCTGAAGGTGTCCACGCTGGGCGAGATCTCCTCGGCGAAGGAGAAGACGACCGAGGAGGTCACGGCGCTCAAGCAGGGCACCATAAACGAGATCGCCGCCCTCAAGGACGGCACTGTAAAGGATGTAGTGTCGCTAAAGAACAGCGCGACCGCAGAGGTCAGCTCCCTGAAGAACGCGGCGATAACGGAGGTCGAGGCGACGAAGGAGGCCGCCACGAGCTCCATGCTGAAGAGCCGCGACGAGGCGCTTAAGGCCGTGGGCGAGTCGAGCAACGAGGTGAAGGAGGCCTCCAAGGTGCTGAGCACGGTCTCCAGGAAGGCCGAAGAGGAGTACGGAAAGCTCTCGGCCCGCGTAGACCAGGAGGCCAAGGCGACCATGGAACACATCCGGACCGAGGTGCTCTCCTCCATCAAGCAGGAAAAGGACGGGCTGTCGGGCACCATAGAATCCCAGAAAAAGCAGGCCGTCGACGATATGACGAAGTTCAAGGACGGCCTGATCGTGTCCCTGCGCCAGACCGAGTCCATCGTGCTGTCCTCGACCGATAACGCCCGCATCGTCGCCGAGAAGTCGATGACCAAGACGAGGGACGAGATACTTGATTCTATCAGGCATACGCGCGAGGAGACCATCAAGAAGCTGCTGGACACCCGGGACGTTGTCATCGCCGCGTCCAACAACTCGAAGGACGCCGCCCTGGAGCAGATGTTCAAGACCCGCGACGAGGTCATGAAGGCGATGGGCGACTCGAAGGCGAGCATGCTCGACACGGCCAAGTCCACCAGGGCCACCACGGAGTCCTCGATGCTGTCGACCCGCGATGAAGTGCTCAAGCAGCTCAAGGCCACCCAGAAAGAGGTCGAAAACTCCATCACAAAGAAGATAGATGCCGACAGGGAGAACACGGAGAAGATAAAGCAGATCATGAAGACGATGAACGAGCTCATCAAGGCGTGATCCCGATGGATTTTGAGAAGTACATAGGAAAGGAAAAGCAGTTCCTCTCCAGGCTGGAGAGGGAGCGCGCCTCCCTCAACGCTTATGAGCGGCGGGGGAACGCCGGCTCGCTAGACTACGCGGAGGATGAGCTGAAGCTATTGGACACCCTGAAGCTTGTCAAGGAGCATATTGCGGCCGCAGAGGCGGCCTCCAGGGAGCTCGACGAGCGTTCCGCCCGGCTAGTGGAGATGGAGACGAGCCTGAACAAGAAGAACGCCCACGCACAGAAGCGCATCGAGGAGTGGGAGAGCTCATTCGATACGCGCTATAACGAGCTGCTCAACCGCGTCGAGGCGGACGTCAACGGCCTGGAGCTACGCAACAAGGAGCTTTTGGCCTTCGTCAGGGCGCAGGAGGGCATCTTCAACGCCCGCAGCGCCGAGCTGACGGGCAAGGCGGAGGCGTATGAGGCCGGCCTGAAGCAGGCGAGCGATAACGCCTACCATGAGCTGAGCGACGCCCTCGTGTCCATCAAGAAGGCGCAGAGGGAGTTCGAGACCTCCATCAGCGGCAAGCTGGAAGAGGACAAGCAGACCATCGACCGCATCAAGTACATGCTCTCAACCATGAGTGATATCATTAAGTCGTAACGGGCACGCCCCCACATAAAACGTAAGGTTTATAATACCCTAGGGCGTTGTATGACCACGTCTTTTCAGGAGAATGGATCATGGCGAGAAAACCAGGACGTATGTACAAGAACTTTTCAGGCCCGGCTTACACCAGGCGAGAGTACATGGGCGGTGTGCCAGGCGTTAAGGTCACTCAGTTCGATATGGGCAATTTAACGGATGATCTGCCTATTGCCGTCACGTTAGTGGTTAACGAGACGTGCCAGATCAGGCACGATGCCCTGGAGGCGGCCCGCGTGTCCGCTAACAGGTACCTTATGAGCGACGTCGGCAAGCAGAACTACCGGTTTAAGGTCCGTGTTTACCCGCATCAGGTTTTAAGGGAGAACAAGCAGGCGACCGGCGCGGGCGCAGACCGTGTCTCGGACGGCATGAGGCGCGCTTTTGGTAAGGCTATCGGCACCGCAGCCCGCGTCTACGTGGGCCAAGGCGTCTTCACCATATTCACCAACAAGGAGAACTTCGAGAAGGCCAAGGAAGCGCTGCGCAGGGCTGGTCATAAATTACCGACTCCGCACAGGCTGGTCGTCGAGAAGGGCGCCGAGCTAGTCAAGTGAAACACTTTTTTCCTTTTAATTATCCATTTTTACTATCCGCTTTTCTTCCCATACGTTGCCGCCGGGCCTTAGGCAGCGCAGGCGCTGTATTTCCCTTTAATAACCACAACCTTTTTAAACATAATGCGGATTAGTCTATTAAAACCCGCAAGAGAAGAAGTGCAACAATGGATAGTTACGATACTTTATTGGACCGGGCGGTCTCGAAGACGCCCAAGCTAGAGACGAGCGGCGAGCGCTTCCAGGTGCCCAGGCCGAAGATCTTCACAGAGGGGCGCACGACCGTCTGGGACAACTACGAAGAAATAAGAGAAAAGCTGAACAGGGACACCGAGCATTTCGGCAAGTTCATACTGCGCGAGCTGGGCACTGCGGGCAAGGTCGAGGGGAACCACATGGTCCTGCAGGGGCATTTTACCTCGGACGCGATCAACGCCCTCGTTAACGATTACGTGGCCGAGTACGTCAAGTGCGCCGAGTGCGGCCGTCCCGATACCAAGCTCATCAAGTACGACCGCATCACCACGCTGAAGTGCGACGCCTGTGGAGCACAGCGCTCCATCCAGAAGCGGCGTGCCCGCTCCATCATGCAGAAGCCCGCGGCGGCCATCGAAGAGGGCAAGACCTACGAGGTCAAGATCGAGACCGTGGGGAAGAAGGGCGACGGCATCGCCAAGGTCGACAAGTTCACCATCTTCGTGAGCGGCGCCCGGCCGGGCGAGATCGTCAAGGCCAAGATAAACAAGGTCGACGGCACCAGGGCCTTCGCCGTCCGAGAACATTAACTTTTTTTAAACTTCTATTTTTATCCCGTACGACTTTTCCGGGTTTTCCTTATGTATCTTATAGAATACCTCTTCGGGCACCCCGTTGCGTATGGCCTCTTTGGTCTTCCGGGGCACGGTCTTCGGCCCCAGCACGGCGCCCGGCCTTTCGGGGTCGTCGATGTAGTCGGTCTCCAGCATGAACCGCGTGCCCTGGGCCAGCGCTTCCTCGAGCGCGCCGCTGGAGCAAATAACAGACGGGAATACGTTTAGAGACTCGCACTCCCTCACGGCGGGCGGCGAGAAGTGCTTGATTGTCTTATAGGGCGGCAGCCCTGCCTGCAAGGCGATGTCCGAGATGCTCCTCATCGTGTCGGGCTCGCTCTCGGTGTGAAGCTGGACGGCACAGTCCTCGTCCACGCAAAGGTCCATGGCATACCTCATCAGGGCGTTCGACGTTTCCCACAGCTCTGCTGACACGGGGTAGTGGGGCCGGCCGCTCTTGATGGCGACGGCCTTGCCCTCGGCCACGTACTTCGCCGCTATTTCCAGGCCCTCCTTGACGATCGCGTAGGCGCGCTCCAGGCCCAGCGAGTTCGCCAGCCCGATGTACTCCGCCGGGTGGACGCCGACCACGGCGTAGGCCTTAACGTATTCGCCGGCCTGCCTGGCCGCCTCGACGGTGTCATCGTAAACGGCCTTGAAGTCCACGGCTTTCGTGACCTCCAGGCCCAGCTCCCCCGCGGGCAGCGACACGATGAGGACGTGCGTGCCCCCGGCGTTCCTGAACTCCTTGATGGCTTCTATGCCCCTGCCTCTTTTTAAATTGAGGTGCATGTGGTCGTCCGTGATGGGCAGCATCGCTTCTTCTCCCGCTTTCTTTTAGCCTGTATTAGCCCATAAAAATTATCAGCGTGCCACGGCGGGCTGATAAAAAACAAATGCCCCCGGCGCATGCCGTATGTAAAAAGAAAAGGTATTTACAGTATCTAGCTCATATTAAAGTCTGGACTTGAATGGGAAGAATGATCAATTTGGCTCAGACTGGCGAGAGCTTAGCGATAATAAAGGGCAAGCTTAATTTTTTCGTGACCTTCGACACGGGCGGCGAGGTGGATAAGGCCACCCTGTCGGCCGTCTTTAAAATTCCGGCGGGGCCGGAATATTGCAAGCCCTTCGAGGTAAGTTTTGGGACTTTGACGGGCCTCATCGTGTCGGACGGCCGGAGCAGGATAGGCAATGTGCTTGGAAGAGTAGATGTTTTCGCCATGGGCGTTGGCTTAGTCTGCATCGAGTTCGAGATACCCGAGGGCATGGTCGTCCAGGACATCATCTCGGCCATGCACACGAATGGCATATCCGTCGACGGGCTCGACCTGAACGCCTTCATCGCCCGGAAGATCGGCGAGACGAGGGAGCAGCTAAAGCCCTACATGAAGTCCAAAGCATATTACCCCCAGACGCGTAAGTACAGCATGCTAAAGCTGGAAACCTATACGCCTCCCATCGACCAGGCCGAGCTCAAGGTCCAGTACGGCGCCGAGATCACCCGGTTCCTTTCGGGCGAATCGACGGCGAGGAGGCTGCACGGAAAGGAGATCTCGGATAAGCTGTCGCACGATATTTCTTATTATGACGAGGACCTGTTTTTAGTGTCCTACGAGGCGGCGTTCGTCAAGGGATGCGATGATTATTTCATAGACCTGCGCCACTACCTGGAGCTGGGGCTGGTGCTGGCCTTCCTGTACCAGGTGTACGACTGGAAGATGGACGCGGAGATATCGGAGGCTTTCAAGGCCATCAAGCTCGCCCAGAACACGTCGACCATCGGCAATCTATTTAGCCAGTCTACCCGGCGGCTGGAAAAGGCCCTGCTCAAGGTGAGCGAGATAAAGCTCGACATTTTGGACAACTTGGAGGACCTTATGAATCCTTTGAAGGTGACGTCCGACTGGTACTACCAGGGCGCCTATGAGCACATCCTCCGCATACTCAAGGTGAAGGAATACGAGAGCATAGTCACCCATAAAATAGACGCCCTCGAGGACCTGTACTCGACGGCACAGGAGATATCCTATAGCAAGATCGCGCTCATCACCGAGGTCGTGGTGATCCTCTTGATCGCGTTCGAGGTCATCGCTTTCCTGCCCCACTAGCCAGGGTGCCGCAGCGACTCGTCGATCTTTTTAATGGCGCCCTCCGCAGTGGGCGTGCTAAGGTCTTCCAGGCACTTACGAATGAGAAGCAGGTCCTCTTTCGTAATGAGAATGGCCTGGCCCGGCTTGAAGATGGACACGGTGCCTTTGATGAGCTGCATGTCGTCGGCCTTCTTTTCCTGGACTACTACCTCTTCCAGGGACCCTGAGGCCGCCTCGTCCAGCAGCCTGTCCTCGCGGCCCGACCGTAAGTCGCAGGCCCTGCGCAGGGCTTCCAGCTCACCCGCGTCAAAAGAGATCCGGTAAAACTCGGGCATACACATGAATTATGGATTAATTATACGATAAATCTTAGGCGCCGGAACGGGGCGAAAAAATGAGCTTATTTGCTGAGCTCCTTTAGCACAAGGTCGAGGACCTCTGGGACGGCCGCCTCCACCTCGGGCGTCAGCTCCTTCGTGAACTCGGCCACCCGCTTGACCTCCACGCCGATGATGACGATCTCGTCGGGCATCTTTTGCACCATCCGGCCAACGTTGATGGTGTCCACCAGGTTGAGGTCGTGTAGCGATAACATGAACATGTTAGACGGGGGCAGTTCCTTGTCCGTGAACTCGTAAACGGTGCCGGGGGGCTCATTGTCCGTCTGCACGGCATCGATGATGATCACCTTATCGGCGTCCTCTATCCAGCTGAGGATGGCGAGGCCCCCCACGCCCGCGTCGATGACCTCCACGTTCGGCGGTAATTTTATTTGCTGCAGCCGCTCGATGGTCCGTATGCCCACGCCGTCGTCGCCCACCAGCGTATTCCCGCAGCCTAAAACCTTGATCTTTTTATCGGTCATTCTATGCGCGTACCTATCGGCTTGCCATTCACCGCTTCGATGATATTAAGAGGGTCCTGCCCGTTTATCACCAGCATGGGTATGTGCGAGCGTTTAATTATCTGGGCGCCCAGCATGTCGAAGATGTTGTTCGCCCCGGCGGTCATATCCATCCGGGCGACCAGCTCCAGGAGCTGCTGCGGCGTCATGTGGTCGATCTTCCTGGCGTTCTTGTCTACTTTCGGGTCCCCGGTGTAGACGCCGTCCACGGAAGTGGTCCTTATTAGCAGATCGGCGTGCACGTACTCCGCGAGGATTGCCGCCACCGCGTCGGTCGTCTGGCCGGGCTCCACGCCTCCCATTATTACTATCTTGCCCGAGTACATGGCCAGGTTGGCCTCCTGGTAGTCCCGGGGGGGCTCGGGGTAGGCAGCGTCGTCCATGGCCGATATGAGGAGCCGGGCGTTGAGCCGCGACACGCCTATGCCGATTAGATCCCGCAGGGCGTTGCTGGCGTTCAATTCCTTTGAGACGCCGATGTATTCCCTGGCAGGGGTGCCGCCGCCGACCACCACCAGTACCGTATGGTCCTTCGCCAGCGACTTGATGACGCGGGCATACTCGCTAAATCGCCGTGCCTCCAGGCTCGGGGCAATGGCGGAGCCGCCGACTTTGATGACGATCCTCATGGATATCCCGAGCCTAGAATATACCGTTCAGTACTAAAACATTTCGATGTTAATAAAAGCAAAGCGATGGGATTTTTTTATTTTACGGCGCCCCCGAAAGGCACAGGGGGCGCCGTTTTCCCAACCTTTTTGTCAAGAAGGGGCCATGTAGAGCCTCCCCGGCATACGGCAATTCGGAGTATATTGGTCCCTACAACAGGGAGGCTTCGATGACCGCTTATACTGCCGGAGAGCCCATCCGGCTTGCCAGCTGGCTGCCCAGGGCGCTCCGGATACTGGCCTGGTAGGCGGCCGGGACGCCCGCATTGGCTCCCATGCCCATGTTGGTCCCCATTCCTTTGCCAAGGCCAAGGTTGCTGCCCATGCCCATGTTGGCGCCCTTGGGTATGCCGCCATAGGGGGCATTAGGCGCCATGGGGGCCCCGCCGCAGCCCAGAGGTACCGTGTAGACCTGCGGGATGCAGGACGTCACGGGCACGCTTGAACATACTGGCACGGTGACCGGCACTGTTATTGCCGAGCATGCGGGCCTGACGATGGGCACCGGTATCGTCTGGGGCACCACGATAACCCTCGGGACTGTCACCGGGCACACGTCCTGGACAGGTACCGTGACCGGCACGGTCTGCGGGACCACCGTGGTCGTCATGACCGGAACCTGCGTGGTGACCGGGATGTTGCACGATATCGTGGCTACGCAGTCCTGCGGCTGGCCATATGCTACTGGTCCTCCGCAGGGCGCTCCGCACCCCGGGCCGAATTGTGCCGCCGCGGGCAGCGCGAGAAGCGCCAAGGAAAGCAGTACGATTACTGCTGCCGAGATTTTATATGCTATTTTCATAACTACACTCCCTTTCATTACGATAGAACAATCCTCCCAAATAATTATAAAAATTACCATATGAAAAAATGCCTTGAGGGCTTTTTTATAGTAAAAAAAAGCAAAATGGCCTTGTAATAGTGAATGGAGCCTAAATGTTAACCTACATGACTATTTGCCTCTTTTACAGCACGTTCAGCTTGAGATAAGTCCTATAAACCGGGTAATTATAAGCATGCCGGCGATACAATAATAGTTAATATCCGGCGGCGCTGAATGCCTGGAACGCCCGATTTGAAGGCCTTTATGGCACGTATGCCCTATGGAACTTTCATCTATCCGACTAACCTTTTTATACATACGTCCCCAACATACTGTTAGATGCCAGAGAACAAATGCGACGTATGCGGCGCATATGACCTGCTGCCTTTTAAATGTAAATATTGCGGAGGCACCTTCTGCGCGGTCCACCGCCTGCCGGAGAACCACCAGTGCCCGGGGCTCAGGATGCTCAAGCAGCGGCCGTACGTGGAGGCAAAGGCCGGCGGCAAGCGAAAAATCAAAATGCCCGCCATAAAGCTGGCATATTCCGGCTATTATGCCTACATCATCATCGGCATCACGATAGTTATTTTTATTTTGCAGTGGCTGCTCGGCCCGTGGTTCACCGATCTCTTCACATTGAGCATGGGCACCCTGTTCTCCAGGCCCTGGGGCCTCGTGACCAGCATGTTCCTGCACGGCGGGCTAACGCATTTATTCTTTAACATGCTGGCGCTGTTCTTCTTCGGGCCCCTGCTGGAGCGCCATATAGGAACTAAAAGCTTTCTGGCATTGTACTTCGGCAGCGGCATCCTGGCGGGACTCGCCCAGATCATCGTGTTCCCCGCCTCTGCGGTCCTGGGGGCCAGCGGGGCGATCTTCGGCGTACTGGGGGCCTTAACGGTCCTGATGCCCGACCTGGTGATATTTTTATACTTTGTCCCGCTGAAGATGGTGTACGCCACTATATTGTTCGCCATTCTCGACCTGTTCCCGATGCTCACCGGGACGCCGGACGGCATCGCCCACGCCGCCCACCTGGCAGGCCTGGCCATCGGGCTGGCCGCCGGGTTCTGGTACCGGCAAAAAAGTAAGGTGAGGAGCGCCCGATGGCAGGTCTAGGACCAGTAGTTCCCTGCCCTTTTTATATTGGCTTTTTTATTTGTTTACGGGATAGTATGTCGTTTAACACAAGGACACGATGACACTATGACACAAAGAATATTTTAAATGCTGAAGGGGGGGCTGATGCCCCCCTCGCGGACCCCCTTACATTTCATTGGGTGGATGAATAAATGACTGGATATCCATTATTAAATGAGATTACAGGGGTCTCTCAGGGGGCGAAGCCCCCTTGAGTCATAAAAAGTCCTCGTGTCATTGTGTCATTGTGTCCTAGTGTTAAACGACAAGCCACACGCGGGCCGCATAGCAAGATAAGCCATTACAAAATAAGTATAGAACAACCGAGAACACTAAAATATATTAGATTCCGGGACCGTTGTGTTATAAGATGACCAAGGAAGATATACTGCGCATCCTGCGCGAGGCCGGCGATTACGTCTCGGGCGAGTCGTTAGCTGAGACGCTCGGCGTCTCTAGGGCCGCCGTATGGAAGCACGTCCACACGCTCGCCAAGGAGGGCTACCGCGTGGACGTCGTCCAGGGTAAAGGATACCGGCTCCTGGGCGTGCCCGATAAGCTGTACCCTTCCGAGGTCAGGTATGGCCTGCAGACGAAGCTGCTGGGTAAAAAGGTTATCCACATGAACTCCACGGGCTCCACGAATACCGTGGCCAGGCAGCTCGCCGAGCGGGGCATAGAAGAGGGCACCATCGTCATCGCGGAGGTGCTGACCCGCGCCAAAGGCCGGATGGGCCGCACGTTCATCACGAAGCACGGCGGCGTCTGGATGTCGATTGTCCTGAAGCCGGCCATCGACCCGATGCACGCATCGAGCATCACGCTGCTGGCCGCCGTGTCGGTGACCAAGGCGCTGCGCGGCGCGGGCCTGGAGGCGGTCATCAAATGGCCCAACGACGTTTTAGTCAACGGCAAAAAGATATGCGGTATCCTGACGGAGATGAACGCCGAGACGGACGTCGTGAACTTCATCGTCCTCGGCATAGGCGTGAACGTGAATAACGATATACCCCTGGAGACCGCCACCACGATGAAGTCGGAGTTGGGGCATGACGTCGACCGGGCCAGGTTCGTGCAGTCACTCCTGGAAACGCTGGAAGAGGACTACCGGACGTTCCAGGAAGAAGGCTTTACCCCGATCCTGTGGAGCTGGCGCCGCTACTCCGATACGCTTGGGCGCATGGTGGAGGTCACCTACCAGGACAGCGTCGTCCGGGGCCTGGCGCAGGACGTGGGCGAGGACGGCTCGCTGCTCGTCAAAACACAGGACGGCTCAATACGAAAGATCGTATCCGGCGATTGCCGGCACCTCCGGAGCACCGGAAACCTATAAATATTTGTAAACCTAGTAATTTTTCGGGTTTACAATGCCTTCCGACCGTGTCAAGAAGCTCGTGTATGCGGCCCTGTTCGCCGCGTTGACGGCAGTATCGGCCCCGCTGACGATAGGGCTGCCCTACGTGCCCATCACGCTACAGACGTTCTTCGTCATGCTTTCGGGCGCGGTGCTCGGCCCCTACTTCGGGGCTCTCTCCATGGCCGTTTACCTCTTATTAGGCTTTATCGGGCTGCCCGTCTTCGCCGGCTTCCATTCTGGGCTCGGCGTACTGGCCGGGTACACCGGCGGGTACTTGATAGGCTTCTTGCTTTGCCCCATCGCCATCGGTCTCATCGTGCGGATGCGAAAGAAGCCCGGGCTCCTGTGGTATGGCATGGCGATGGCGGCGGGGACGCTGGTCATCTACGCTTTCGGCGTGGCACAGCTTTCGATCGTCACGCACATGCCTCTGGATAAAGCGGCCCTCGTCGGCGCTCTGCCATTCGTCCCCGGTGACATTTTAAAGATCATCGTCGCGTCCATCGTCGCCTGGAAATTAAAATTAAGCGAGGCCGTACGGTGATAGAGCTAAGGGGCGTTTCCTATGCGTACAAAGGCCGCCGGGCGCTGGGCGGGGTTTCGCTCAAGGTCGATAAAGGCGAGCACGTTGCCCTCATCGGCCCCAACGCATCCGGAAAGACTACCCTGGCCATGATGATGAACGCCCTGCTCATACCCGATGAGGGCGATTGCATCGTGGACGGCGTTAGCACGAAGGACGACGTTATGCACGCCCGCAAGGCCGTCGGCATGGTGTTCCAGGACCCGGAAAGCCAGATCGTTTCCCGTCGGGTCGGGGACGACGTCGCTTTCGGGCCCATTAACATCGGCCTTTCGCCGGGAGAGATCGAGATCCGGGTTAAAGAAGCGCTCGCTGCAGTCGGCATGGAAGGCTTCATCGATAGAGAGGTTTCGGGCTTATCGGGCGGCCGGAAGCAGCTTCTGGCCATCGCCGGGGCGCTGGCCATGAGGCCGTCATACGTCGTCATGGACGAGCCCACGTCTCTCCTCGACGGCCGGGGCAGGGAAGCGGTGGGCCGCGCCATAACAAACCTGAAGAAGGCAGGCATCGGGATCACCGTTATTACGCACGACATGGCTGAGGCCCTGCAGGCCGACAGGATTGTAGCGCTTATGGACGGTCGCGTCGTCTCGGATGCCAGGCCGCAAGCCTTTTTCTCTGATGAGGCGGCCATGGCACGCATCGGCGTCGAGCCGCCATACGCTTTTAAGCTGCTGCAGGCGACGGGGACGCATGCTATAGTCGACGAGGTGAGCCGTACATGCCGCTGACCGCCGGGGACGTCAGCCACGTATACTGCCGGAGAGAGCCCGGCGAGGCCAAAGCCCTCGACCGGATCAACGTTTCCATCGACAGGGGCGAATTCGTGCTGGTTACCGGCGCCGCCGGCTCGGGTAAGACCACGCTCCTGCAATGCCTGTCCGGCCTCATGCGGCCGACCACAGGACGAGTGGCCGCTGACGGCGCCGCCGCCACGTCGATACAGTTCCCGGAGCGGGCTTTGTTCGCATCCACCGTATACGACGACGTGGCCTTCGGCCCGAGGAACATGGGTGTGAGTAAGGACGAAACGGACGAGCGCGTCCTGGAGGCAGTTGAGGCCGTCGGCCTGGATAAAGGGGTTTTGGCGAGGGATCCCCGGGCGTTGAGCCACGGGCAGCGGAGGCTTGCGGCTCTCGCGGGCGTCATCGCCGTCAGGCCCCGCTATCTGCTTTTAGACGAGCCTACTGCGGGCCTGGACTCAAAGGGGAGGAGCCGGGTCATACGAGCCTTAATGGAGTTGAACGAGGCCGGCACGGCCATGATAGTCGCATCTCACGACCTAGGGCATTTTATGGGCATTTGCGGGCGCATGCTGGTGCTGGACCGCGGTAAAATAATATTCGACGGCCCGCCGGAAGAGGCGGTATCATGCGACGCCGTCTATTCGGCCGGGCTGGCGCTGCCGCCTTCCATGCTGGCCGCCCGATGGCTGAGGCTCCGGGGAGTCGACGTGCCGTGGGACGTAAGCCCGGTGGCCGTGGCAGGCCACATTAGGGGGCAGGGGCTTGAAGGCACCCGCATGGATTAAGCTCGTGGCGCTGGGGGCCCTCAGCGTGCTTATCATGGCGCTGCCGGGGCCGTGGCTTCTGCCGGCGGCGTTAGCCGTCATCGCCTTCATCGCTATCCTGGGCGCCAGCCCGGTACGCCTTTATAGGATGCTGTTACCGGCCATGCCGTTCATCGTCGCGATAACGGCGCTGCAGGCGCTGCTGCAGGGCAGCGGCGATGTCATAGCAAGCTTCTGGCTCGTTCCCATTACCAGGGGCGGCCTGGCCATCGCCGCGGCCTCCGCCCTGAGGATGACCCTGCTTTACGTCGCCGGCTCGGCAGTCACGGCGACCACCGGCGAAGCCGAGATAGCCTCTACTATGAAAAGGGCTTTTCAGCCCGTGGACCGGTTAACGGGATGGGGCGTCGGCCGTGACGTATCCACGGCCATGGCGCTGGCCCTCGCCTTCATCCCCATGGTCCGCGAAGAGTATGCCTCGATTAAACTGGCACAGGAGGCGCGGGGCGTCAGTTACCGCGGGCCGCTAAACGCCATGAAGGGTATCATCGCCGTGGCGGTGCCGCTCCTCCACTCGTTATCCCATCGCGCGGACGACATCGCCCTGGCCATGGAAGCCAGGTGCTATGGCGTAAAAAGATAGGCCCTCATGCTAAATACAGGCACGGCGTACGCCAATAACATGTTAGAAAAGGACCCCGTGTGCGGCAGGGACGTGCCCGGGGACGAGGCTATCGTCGTCTTTAAGCTGGGCGATGGTAAGCGCTATCGCTACTTTTGCAGCGAGAAGTGTGCCCGCATCTTCCAGAAATCGCACCTCGGGCTATAACTGCAAGTATATATAAAAATCTCGCCAAATACTCACCGGTGAATGGTTATAACGGAAGCGCCAGCTAAAAAAACTCTCCTTAAGGTCACCGGCATGACCTGCGCCTCCTGCGTGTCTCACGTGGAAGCCGCCCTGATGGGGCTGAAGGGCGTATCGGAGGCCAGCGTGAACCTGGCCAACGAGAAGGCCGCGGTCACCTACGACCCGTCGCAAGTATCTATAGCTGATATGGTCAACGCGGTCAAGGACGCCGGCTATGGCGTGGTAACGGAGACCGCCACCCTGCCGGTGCAGGGCATGACCTGCGCCTCATGCGTCAAGCGCATAGAGGACGCCCTGCGGGGCACGGACGGTGTTATCAGCGCGAGCGTTAACCTGGCGACGGAGCGCGTCACTGTCAAATATAACCCGGCACAGGTCACGCTCCCCGAGCTTAAGAAGGTCATCTCGGACGCCGGTTATTCCGTGCCCGAGGCCGAGGCCGAGAAGGAGCTCGTGGACACCGAGCGCGAGGCCAGAAAAAAAGAGATGGTCGACCTCACGCTGAAGTTCATCCTGAGCGGCATCGCGGCCGCGGTCATAATGGCCTTGATGTTCTTCGGCCCCTACATTCCGATCATCTCATCGCTCCCCCACGAATGGATCATGTACGTTTCCTTCTTGCTGGCCACACCAGTCCAGTTCTGGATAGGCTGGCGGTTCTACAGGGGCGCCTACGCTGCGCTGAAGCACGGCACGGCGGACATGAACGTGCTCATCGCCGTGGGCACGAGCGCCGCCTACTTATACAGCGTCATCGCCACCTTCGCGCCCCAACTGGTCGCCATTGGCGGCATGATGCCTGCCACATATTTTGACACATCGACGATGATCATCGCCTTGATATTACTGGGCAGGCTGCTGGAGGCCCGCGCCAAAGGCCAGACCTCCGAGGCCATCCGCAGGCTTACGGGATTACGGGCGAAGACGGCCCGCGTCATCAGGGACGGCCATGAGCAGGACATACCCGTCGAGGATGTCAAAGTCGGCGACGTCATCGTCGTGAGGCCCGGCGAGAAGATACCCGTGGACGGCGTGGTCACGGAGGGCTACTCGTCGGTCGACGAGTCCATGATCAGCGGGGAGCCTATCCCCGCCACCAAAAAGCCGGGAGACACCGTCATCGGCGCCACCATCAACAAGACCGGCTCGTTCAGGTTCCGGGCCACCAGGGTAGGTCGTGACACCGTGCTATCGCAAATAATCAAGATGGTCGAAGAGGCGCAGGGCACCAAGGCCCCCATCCAGCGGCTCGCCGACCGCGTCGCAGCGGTCTTCGTGCCGGTCGTCATCGGGCTCGCCATGCTCACGTTCATCGCCTGGTACTTCCTGGGCCCGCAGCCCTCGTTCTTGATGGCGCTGCTCAACTTTATCTCCGTGCTGATCATCGCCTGCCCCTGCGCCATGGGCCTGGCCACCCCTACGGCCATCATGGTTGGCACCGGCAAGGGCGCCCAATACGGCATCCTCATAAAGGGCGGCGAAAGCCTGGAGAACGCCTACCGCATAAATACAATCGTATTGGATAAGACCGGGACCATCACGAAGGGTGAGCCTTCGCTCGTCGACGTCATCGCCATGCCGGGATTCACGGAGCAGGACGCCATACATTTCGCGGGCTCCGCCGAAAAAGGCTCCGAGCACCCCCTGGGCGACGCGATCGTGAAGGGCGCTAAAGCGCGGAACATACCGCTGTCCGATGCGACAAAGTTCGATGCCGTCCCCGGCAAGGGCATCGTGGCGGAAATCGACGGACACATCGTGATGGTCGGTAACGCTAAACTGATGGAACTCGAGGATATCCCCCTGGATGAGATGCAGAAAGCCTTCGGGAAGCTCTCGGCCGAGGGCAAGACGCCCATGTACGTGTCCGTCGATGATAAGCCCGCCGGCGTGGTCGCCGTGGCCGACACCATAAAAGAAGGGTCAAAGGAGGCCATTGCCGCCTTTAGGCAACTCGGCATCGAGACCATTATGGTGACGGGCGACAATCGGCGCACCGCAGAGGCCATAGCAAAGCAGGTAGGGATAGGCCGGGTTTTGGCCGAAGTGCTTCCACAGGATAAGGCGGAAGTAGTTAAAGAATTGCAGGCCGAGAGCCGCAACGTGGCCATGGTGGGCGACGGCATCAACGACGCCCCCGCCCTGGCGCAGGCGAACACAGGCATAGCAATCGGCACCGGTACCGACGTCGCCATCGAGTCCTCCGACATCACGCTCATGGGCGGCGATCTGAGGAGCGTCGTCACGGCGATCAAGCTCAGCAAGGCCACGATACGGACGATCCGCATGAACCTGTTCTGGGCATTTTTTTATAACATCGTGGGTATCCCCATCGCGGCCGGCATCCTGTACCCGTGGTTCCACATCTTGCTGAACCCCATCATCGCGGCGGCCGCCATGGCTTTCAGCTCCGTCTCGGTCGTCTCCAACTCGCTGCTGCTCAACAGGTTCAAGCCATAATAGGAGTAATATTATATTATGCCAGAGCTCATCAAGGTGACGAAGAAAAACGATGTCCAGCCCGGACAGGTTAAGAACTATTTTAGGGAAGGTAAAAGCATCGCCATCGTGAACGTCGGCGGTAAGTATTATGCGTTCGAGGATTCCTGCCCTCACATGGGCGCCCGGCTGTCCAACGGCAGCCTCGACGGGAGCGTCATCACCTGCCCGGAGCACAGCTCCAAGTTCGACGTGGCCACAGGGAAGGCTCTCGCCGTCTCCGACAGCCCTCTTGTGACGTACGAGGTCAGGGTCGAGGGCGACGACGTATACGTGAAAGCATAATACGAATTAATTAACCGATACCCGAAAAACCGCCAAACGATATTACTAAATACTAAAATATTAATTATAGTCTTACTATGACCGATTGGGCAGGCATCGCCGACAATATTATATTCACGCTAGGGATCGGCCTTATCATAGGCTCGATGGTACTTCCGGTCGTATACAAAAATATAATATCCATGCTCGTTAACGGGCTCATGTCTCCGCTAACATCGCATATGCCGTTTTACCTGGTAATACTGGTCATTGCCATAGCCCTGTCGACGTTCACCACCCTCGTCAGAAAATATAAGATAGACGGCGATCTGGTCAGGCGATTCAACCAAAAAAATTTGGCCTTACAAAAGGAGTTAAGGGAAGCACAGCTCGCCGGGAATAAAAATAAGTTGAAAAAGCTAGGGGAAGAGCAATTGATATTAATGGAAGACCAGAAAAAAATAACGATGCAGAACCTCAAATCGACTGGCTATACCATGATCATTTCCATACTCTTACTGATGTGGATATCATGGTATCTCGGAAGCCAGCCGGCGCCTTTGACGATGACCCTTCCACTCATAGGCACCTATACTTATTCTGACCTATTTCTAATGATCCCTTATTGGTCCCTGTGGCTAGCGATCTGCTCTATCGCCGCAGGCTATGTCATAAGAAAGGTCGTCAACAGCACAGTATAACTAAGCCTGACGATGCTTTTATCCTATCTTCCCATGAATTTTAGGGTAGTGTAATTTATTTGCTGTAAATTATATTATTGCCCTGTATTCATATATTGTATTAGGAGTGAAACAACAGATGAATACAGAGCTAATGGATATTCTGCTTTTGTTCCTTAAGTATCTTAGGC